>Ga0256405_10001218_pt1 | contig 72570 bp, 69 predicted proteins | sample RumenRJG_02DNA_FD_189096 | JGI IMG/M metagenome (GOLD analysis project Ga0256405, IMG submission 189096) | Bovine rumen microbial communities from Lethbridge, Alberta, Canada - RJG_02 | ecosystem: Host-associated > Mammals > Digestive system > Stomach > Rumen | place: Canada: Alberta...
TGCATCGTCTTTCAAATGGTAAACCTTTTTCGCACTCCGGTCAACATTTTTAGGTCTCGAGTCAATAGTTTACGATTTTTAAGATTCTATCTCAGTTATCGAGTCAACCTTTTTCAGTTTTAGTCACGCCATTGGGTTCCTACGAACCCTCGTTAATGACTCGTTAATGACTCGTTGAAGTCTCGTTCCAGTCTCGTTCACATCAGATGGGGAACCACACAAAAACGGCGGCGTCCCAGATAGCGTGACTGAGAATCAACATCGGCAAACGGCGGGGAAACAACCAGTACAGCGTGCACCAGATAAGACCGCACACCAATGCCGACATAATGAGCATGAAATTGAAGGAGAAAAGATGAATAATCGTATACAAAAATATAGACAACGCAAGTGCCACTAATCCTCTGGCATTCAGTCGGTCACGCAAGGTCGATTCCTTGCCGACAAGCCACTCCGTCAGAGTGCGTTGGACATACCCGCGCCAGAAGATTTCTTCTGCCGGACCGATAAGGCAAAACAGCAGCGCCGCTATCGCCTCCGGACGCCAACCGTCCCTAAGACTGTATACATTATTTACCTGTACACGCGCAAAGGACGGGAATAGCCATTGCGACACTTTATCGCCTATCCAGAATACACCCCACAACGCTGCGGCTAAAGCCACTGCTTCCACCGCCATCAGCATTATCTCGTCGCTGCGATATCGCACATCCTGAAGCGGATTACCGCCCCACAGGCACGCTATAGTAATCAACATCGCAGCAGCTACCGGCATGCCGTACCAGAACGGCACCCACGAGTGCGTCCACGGACTGAACATCACCGTCCATAGCACCAGAGCCAGACCAAAAGCCAGGCTCAGACGAACAATGCGTTTATCGCTTATAGGGCAAAATGACATACGATAAATCCTGCCGTCAGCAGGAAAGTGTTAATCAGCTGATACTGAGCCGTCGATACGTCTAACGTAGCTATCTTTTCCGGAGCGGGCAACGTGCTCATGCGCTTAATCAGTCCTATCGCCGGAACAAGCGTCGGCAGGGCAAAACAAAGCATCGGCCATGGCATACGACCGAAGGCAAGACATACGCTCACCCAAATAACCGGCATCAGCACCTCCAGATAGTACACTATCCTACTGGCGCGCGCACCAATCAGCATGGCAAAGGTACGAATCTTGGCATTGCCGTCGCATGCTGCGTCGCGCGAGTTATTGGCATGCAATACCGCTACCGTCACCGTGGCAAACGCTAAGGTCACCCACAGCGCGTCGCACAACATATATGCCTCCGGACCCATGATAGACGGGTGCTCCGGCAATACGGCATACGCGGTACCCAACGTAGGAATAATACCAAAAGTGAACAAAATATCCAAGTCCCCCAAAGCGTGAAATTTGAACCACGGATAGAAGGCCGCCAAGAATGCGCCAATAGCTCCGTACAGCAGCAACTCCCATCCGGTGAACAGCATCATGAGTAGTCCGTTAACGGATGCTACGGCCAGCATCACCAAGCCGAACACGTGCACCTCGTGCGCCGTCATCGAACCGCCCGTAATAGCCGAACCGCCCACTTCGGGATTGGTGTCTACGCCCTTGCGGAAATCGTAGTAATCCGAGATAAGATTACCCGCCGCATGAAAGAGCATATTACCTACTAAAGCCCACAACGCCAACAGCCAATCAACGGCATAGCCGCGGAGCATTAAATATGTGGCGGTCAGGATAACAGGAGCCGCCGAGACAGGGAACGACCAAGGTCGCATTGCTATAATCCAACGTTTCATGCTGCAAAAGTACAAAAAAATTTGCATATATGCAAAAAAAAGTATATCTTTGCCGACTAAATGAAAAGAAAAATTGCAATAGTAGCCGGAGGCGACAGCTCCGAGCACGATGTTTCGCTGCGTAGCGCGGCGGGAATAATGTCATTTATCGACCTCGACAGATACGATGCCGAGGTGGTCGAGTTGCAGGGCGCTGACTACGACACCCTGGGTCGTTTACGCGATTTCGACTTCGCTTTTATCACCATTCACGGCACACCCGGCGAGAATGGTCTGCTGCAGGGCTACCTCGATATGATGCATATCCCGTACTCCTGCTGCGGCGTACTGGCGGCTGCGCTGACCTTCAATAAGTTCACCTGCAACCATTACCTGCAGGGCTTCGGTTTCCGCATCGCCAAGAGCGTCCTCTTGCGTAAGCCCCTGGGAAGCATAGGAATCCTAGGATGTCTGGATTCCGTCGGCGGCGTAGACGGCCTGATTAAAGAAGTCGGCCTGCCGTGCTTTATTAAGAGTAACGTCGGCGGCTCGTCCTTCGGTTGCACCAAGGTGAAGACCAAAGACGCCGTCATCCCCGCTATCGAGTTGGCATTCAAAGAGGGCGACGAGGTTATCTGCGAGTCGTTCATGCAAGGTACCGAAGTGACCTGCGGCGTGTACAAGACCCGCAACAAAGCCGTGGCTTTCCCCATCACCGAGGTGGTTACCGCCAATGAGTTCTTCGACTACGATGCCAAATACAATGGCCAGGTGGACGAGATTACTCCTGCCCGCGTGCCCGACGCCGTGCGCGACGAGGTACAAGCCCAGACGCTGAAGATTTACGACATAGTAGGTGCACAAGGCATCATCCGTGTCGACTGGATACTGACGCCCAATACCGAGAGTCCGCTCGGTGTAGATGTCAACCTGTTGGAAGTGAATACTACACCCGGTATGACCGCCACGAGTTTTATTCCGCAGCAGGTACGTGCCGCCGGTATAGACATCAAAGATGTCCTAACCGACATCATAGAGAACCACTATGATTGATATCAACCGCGAAATAGCCGCCCTCGATTGGCAACGTGAACCGCTGGGACTATACGAGCCTATCGGCTACACCTTAGCGGCCGGTGGCAAACGTCTGCGTCCTACCTTAGCGCTGACGGCTTGTCGCATCTTTGGCGGCAACGAACAAGAGGTGATACCCGCAGCCTTGGCCTTAGAGGTGTTTCACAACTTCACCCTGCTGCACGACGATGTGATGGACAAAGCCCAAGTGCGTCGCGGAAGACCCTGCGTGCACATTAAATGGGACGAGAACACCGCCATCCTCAGTGGTGACCAGATGTTGATAGAAGCGTATAAACTGCTTGCTCAACTGCCCGCAGACCGTCTGCCCGAAGTGCTGCGACTCTTCAACACGATGGCTACGGAGATTTGCGAAGGGCAACAACGCGATGTAGACCTGGCCCAAGCCGCGAGTGCCGAGATAGCCGATTATATGCTGATGATTAGGCAAAAGACTGCCGTCCTTCTGGCCACCGCCCTGCAGATAGGCGCCTATATGGCCGGAGCCGACAAGGCGGCACAGCAAGCCTTATATGAATACGGCATACGCGTTGGACTGGCCTTCCAGTTACAGGACGACTACTTAGACTGCTTCGGCGACGAACGCACCTTCGGTAAAGCCATCGGAGGCGACATACGCGAGGGCAAGAAGACCTGGATGTGGTTGCAAGCCCGCGCCAAAGGGATGCCCGACACGCAGGGCAATGTAGAACGCACCTTAGCCGAATACCGTCGCTTAGGCATCGACACGATGGCGCACGCCGAGATACAACGTCTCACCGACGAAGCGCAGACTTATCTGGAGTCATTACCGCGCAACGAGGCTACGGACACCTTACGCCGCATGGCCGAACAATTAGTAACAAGAATGAATTAGATATGCCTTACAGAAGACTTCCTAACACCGACCAGGCTCGTTTGACGGCCTTGCAGAAAGCCGTTCAAAAAGCCAGCGAAGCCGATTTTACCGAGCAGGTCATCCGCTACCAGACCTTGTCGAAAGCACAGACCTTCCTGGCGCAGTTCCTCAATGTGGTCACCCAATACCACCAGAACTTCAACTCCAAGGTCAGCGCCAATAAACAGTACCGCCACCAGGTGCAGAATGCCCGAATGTATATCTCGCACTTTATTCAGGTACTCAACTTAGCCGTCATCCGCGGCGAGATACGCAAGGACCAGAAAGAGCTATACAAACTCGATCCCGAATCGCATATCCTGCCCGACTTGAGTAGCGAAGAGGACTTGCTGGTGTGGGGACAAAATATCATCGACGGCGAGAACGAGCGCGTCAGACAGGGCGGATTCCCTATCTACAATCCCGCTATCAATAAGGTGAAAGTGCACTACGACATCTTCAAGGAACGTCAGGTGAACCAGCGTATTCACGTTAAGTCCACCAGCCGCATCTACGAAGACCTGGAGACGCTGCGCAAGGAAGCTGACGCTATCATCTTAGAACTCTGGAACCAGATAGAGGAGTTCTACCGCAACGAACTGCCATACGCGCGTATGCGCTTATGCGAAGAATATGGTGTGAGGTATTACTACCGCACGGGTGAAAAAAAACTGTCGGCCGAAACCGACAGAAAGTTAAAATCGATGATGGACAGCCAACCTACTTTACAATGGTCTGAGTAGGAGTAATCACGCGGTCCATCGTCTTGTCTCGCCAACCGAAGGGCACCTCTTTGTGCAACTGGTTATCGTAGCAGACGCCGACACAGAAAGTCATCGGATAACGAGTGAGGAAACGGTCGTAATAACCTCCTCCGCGACCTAAACGATGGCACTTACGGTCGAAGCTCACACCCGGCACAATAATCAGGTCAATAGGACCTTCGTAAGCAGGAGTATGCGGCTCGGGAATACCGTAACGGCCTTTGTGCAAATGCATATGTTTCTCGTAAGTGCGCACCTCCATACGATGACCATGACGGACAGCAGGGAATAGGAAAGTCTTCTCGTCACAATGACGAACGACTAATTGGCGCAGGTCCACCTCGTTATGAACGGGATAATAGATCAGGACGGTCTTGGCTTTATGAAAATGGTGCAACTCCTCGATACGCTTAACAACAGCAGCCGAATATTCCTCCACCTGTTCGGGAGTCAGAATACGACGCTTCTGCAAATCGAGGGAACGAAGAGCCGCTTTTTGACGGCGCAGACGAACCCAAGGAAGACGACCAAGTAAATCATGAAATTGACTGACAAATAACATAACGCAGTAACTAAATTTCAAAAACGACTGCAAAGGTACAAAATATTTAATAAAAATGCAAATCCGATACGCAAATTATTGCATTTTGCCTATGAAAAAAGCAATTATACCCTTTTTGAGCGCTTGTGTGCTGTTTTTCACAGCCTCGTGTACGATAAATGTCGGTGGCGGTCAGAGTTCCGCTGCTTCTAACATAGCCCGCATTACCGCTTTCTCCTTTAACGAGGTGGACTCGCTGCCTGGATTAGCGGAAGCGTTCTTCGTAGTAGAAGAGTTATCCGACACCGGTCGCATACGCATGCGCGAGAATGACTCGATACGTTACGGCACGCCTATCACCCATGTGGTGCCTACAATCTCGTACTACGCCGTTCCTGCCGGTACGATAATCTACTTATCGGACACCAGTTATGTGCTCACGGGTAGCGATACCATAGACTTCACCAAACAGCCTGTTTATCTCTGCGTCTATGCTCAGGACCGCAGTACGACCAAGTGGTACTCTGTCGAGCCGCGCGTCCACCAGGCCGATGCGGAAGAGTATACCTGGGAACAGGTCAATGCTGCCGTCAGCGATGCTGCTCCTTCGGAGCAAAAAGCTATACCGGGTGCTATGGGACAGTATTTCTATTTCATGAATACCGGCTTCGCCACCACCCTTTATATCTCGTCAGACAACGGCAGCACGTGGCAACAGCAAAAAGTCAGCGGTCTGCCTTCTCAATGCCGCGTACGCCAGATAGAACGCGACTATAGCGTCAGAGGCGACCTGTTCGTCTACGCCGAAGGTGACCAAGTATACACCTCCACCAATGGCTACGAATGGACGGCTACAAGGGCTATACAGAAAGGCTATTCGTTCGTGACTATACTGCCGGAGTTCAACCAGACGATGTGGGCTATTGTGACCGACACTATCGGTCAATATTTCTTAGCCGTGCGCGATACGGGTGTGTATGCTCCGCTCCGAGACGTCTTCCGCGGCGATACGCTGCCGGTTGATTTCCCCGTCAGCCATTATACCTCGGTCAGCTTCTTCAATACCGGCCTGCATGAGCATGCTGTCCTGGCTGGCGGTTACAACCGCTACGGACATATGACCAACGCCCGCTGGACATTCGAATACAACGCCGTATACCAGCGTTATTCAATAGCCAATATGGCGGAAGCTAAGAAGAGTCTGGAACCCTTTGCAGGCGCAGCAATGATAGCCTATAACGATGCGTTGTGGCTGTACGGCGGCATGTGGCAGGGCGATGTAATGAACGATACCGTATACTATTCCTTAGACGAGGGCGTTAACTGGATTGCCTATACCGATACCTTGCATTTCCCCATACCCGAGGCCTGCAAAGGACGTCAGAAACAGTCTGTATGGGCGGACGCTAATGGAGACATCTATATGATAGGAGGTGAGACGCTCACGGATATCCTTTCAGATGTCTACCGCGGACGTCTCACCTCAATCAATTGGCCTGAAATAGGCAACTAATCCGTTACCTTATTACAGTTGCGGACCGGCGGGTACAAGAGCCTTGCCGGCTTCGTTGGTGGTATACTTACCGAAGTTCTTGATGAAGCGGGCTGCCAGGTCTTTAGCCTTCTCTTCCCATTGTGCTGCATCAGCATAGGTGTCGCGAGGATCCAGAATAGCGGGATCTACACCGGGCAGAGCCGTCGGAACTTCAAAGTTGAAGTACGGAATCTTCTTAGTAGGAGCAGACAGGATGCTGCCGTCTAAGATAGCGTCGATGATGCCGCGGGTGTCGCGAATAGAGATACGTTTGCCCGTGCCGTTCCAACCGGTGTTCACCAAGTAAGCCTTAGCACCGCTCTTCTCCATCTTCTTAACCAATTCCTCAGCATATTTGGTGGGGTGCAGTTCCAAGAAAGCCTGACCGAAGCAAGCCGAGAAAGTAGGAGTAGGCTCAGTAATACCGCGCTCCGTACCGGCTAACTTAGCCGTGAAACCGGAGAGGAAGTAGTACTTGGTCTGCTCGGGAGTAAGGATAGATACGGGAGGCAGTACACCAAAGGCGTCAGCCGAGAGGAAGATAACGTTCTTAGCAGCCGGACCGGCAGATACGGGACGTACAATCTTCTCAATATGGTTGATAGGATACGATACGCGGGTGTTCTCGGTAACGGACTTATCGTTGAAGTCAATCTTACCATTAGCGTCAACCGTTACGTTCTCCAACAGGGCGTTGCGGCGAATAGCGTTGTAGATGTCGGGCTCAGACTCTTTGTCGAGTTTGATAACCTTAGCATAGCAACCGCCTTCGAAGTTAAATACGCCATTGTCGTCCCATCCGTGCTCGTCGTCACCGATAAGCAGACGTTTCGGGTCGGTCGACAGAGTGGTCTTACCCGTACCCGAGAGACCGAAGAAGATTGCGGTGTTCTTGCCTTGCATGTCGGTATTAGCCGAGCAGTGCATAGAAGCGATACCCTTGAGGGGCAGATAGTAGTTCATCATAGAGAACATACCTTTCTTCATCTCACCGCCGTACCAGGTGTTCAGGATAACCTGCTCGCGGCTGGTGGTGTTGAAGGCTACGCAGGTCTCGGAGTTGAGCCCGAGCTCTTGGTATTTCTCTACTTTAGCCAGAGATGCGTTGTAGATAACGAAGTCGGGTTCGAAGTTCTCCAACTCTTCAGCAGACGGCTGGATGAACATGTTCTTAACGAAGTGAGCCTGCCAAGCTACCTCTACGATGAAGCGAACGGCCATGCGGGTGTCTTTGTTTGCACCGCAGAAAGCGTCTACTACATACAGGTTCTTGTTGCTAAGTTCAGTAATAGCCAACTTCTTTACCTCAGCCCAAACGGCTTCGGACATAGGATGGTTGTCGTTTTTGTACTCCTCAGAAGTCCACCAAACGGTATTCTTCGAGTTCTCGTCCATAACGATGTATTTGTCTTTGGGCGAGCGGCCGGTATAGATACCGGTCATTACGTTTACAGCACCGAGTTCAGTCTCCTGACCCTTCTCGTAACCGGTAAGGGTGGGCTTGGTTTCCTCGTCGAACAGATACTCGTAGGACGGATTGTGAGCAATTACGGTTGCGCCCGTAATGCCATACTTAGTCAAATCCAACTGTTTCATAACTTATAGTATTTTGATGTTAAAATTTTGAGCCATTCTTTAGCGGGTACAAAATTAGTATTTTTTCGTCAAATAGCCAAATTTGCGTGATTTTTGTCAACTCGACATAGCAAAAATCACAAAAACATGCTATAAAACATATTTTTTTAACATATTATTTGCACGGTTCAAAAAAAAGCAGTACTTTTGCACCGTGTTTTTCATGGTATTAGATTTAAGGTTAAGTAAAGATTGGGTTGTCGGGAGACAATCCTTCTTTTTTTTTTGGTAGTTTGGAATATTTTTTATACCTTTGCCGTCGCTTATGGAAGAACGCTACGAACAAGACGATTTGAGGCAGGCTGTTGCTACCCTTAAAGCCGGCGGAATCATTCTCTATCCCACAGATACGGTGTGGGGTATAGGTTGTGATGCAACTTGCTCGGAAGCGGTTAAGCGTATCTTTCGTCTTAAACGCAGAGAGGATAGCAAGTCGATGTTGATGCTACTGGAAGGAGAAGGTAAGTTGCAAGGCTATGTCGACGTACCGGAGGCTGCGGCTCAGCTATTGGATGTAACGCGGGACGGAGGTACTCGTCCTATGACCTTAATATATCCGCGCGCGCGTAATATTGCGCCCGAGTTGATAGCGGAAGATGGCAGTGTAGGTATCCGCATTACCCGTGAGCCCTTTACGTCGGCTATCTGTCGCGCCCTGCATCATCCGTTGGTGTCCACGTCGGCCAATATATCCGGTGAGCCTACGGCTAAGAACTTCGAACAGATAACGATGCCCATACGCGAAGGGGTAGATTATATCTGCCGCTACCGCCGCGAGGACAAGACAGAGCACCAACCGTCGTCCATCATACAAATCAATATGGATAATACGTTCCGCATCATCCGCTAAGCAACTATTATGAGTCCTTATCGTAAACAGCAATTGAAATATGTCATAGCTGACATCCTGTCCGCCGAATTGGTGTGGCTGGCGTTCTTGCTGTTCCGATGGCTCGTATACGAAGGCAAGGTGTTGGGGATGCATACGGTGCTGATACCGGCCTTCGGCTTTTGGACACCTTTAGTAGTATATCCTTTAGCGTGCGTGGTTATCTATTACCTGTCGGGTTATTACCTGCGTCCTTTCCGTAAACGCTTCGGGCCAGAGTTAGTGACTACGCTGACGAGTGCGTTGGTCATCGCTTTTGGGGCATTCTTTGTGATAATCATTGACGATAAGGTAACGGACTATCACCATTATCTGGTGTCGCTGGCGGTATTGTTTGGCTTGCAGTTTGTTGTCAGTTACTTACCGCGGCGTGTGATTACGATGGTTAGTTCTCGCCTGCATCGCGAGAATGACAGTGTGGTCATCGACCCGGCCGAGTTGCCGTCCGAGAGGGCTTTGTATGAGCGTATCGACAAGGAGTATCCGACCGGCAAAGATATCTATGTCGTTCCTCGATTATACGATATCGTCACCGGTGCTGCCCAGATAGGAGAGTTAGGCGGCAGTCCGTATATCTGCATTACCGAGCATAAGATGAGTGATGCGGGTATATGTATCAAGCGGGCAACCGATGTGGTGACAGCCTTAGTGGTGTTGCTGCTGCTCTCGCCGCTCTATGCCGCTATCGCTATTGCCGTGCGTTGTTCGTCGTCCGGTCCAATCCTTTATCGTCAGGAGCGAATAGGTTTTCACGGTCTGCCGTTTATGATTCTTAAGTTCAGGACGATGCAGGAAGGAGCCGAGTCATCGGTGCCGCAGTTGACGGAAGATGATGACCCGCGTATAACGTCTGTCGGGCGTGTCTTGCGCAGATATCGATTAGATGAGTTGCCGCAGATGTGGAATGTATTGCGAGGCGATATGTCGTTAGTGGGGCCGCGTCCGGAGAGAGCGTATTTTATTGAGCAGATTAAGGAGCAGGCTCCGTACTATTGCCTGCTGTATAAGATTCGTCCGGGACTGACCAGTTGGGGACCCATTAAGGTGGGGTACACGGATACGATAGCCAAGATGGTGGAGCGCCTGAATTATGACATGGCCTATATGGAGAATATGTCGCTGGCGCTGGATATGAAGATATTGTTTTACACGATAGGTGTTATCTTAGACGGAAAAGGAAAATGAGTTACGACGAAGCTGTTAAACGTATAGAGGCAATCGTCCGCGAATTGGAGCAGGCCGAGGCCTTGTCGCTGGAGGATTACCGCAAGAAAGCTGCAGAGGCCAAGCAGTTGCTGGACCTGTGCGAAGAGTCGTTGAAGAAGATGAGTGGAGACTTACTCGTCTGACAGGCGGACGAGTTGTTCGCGATAGTTACTGAATATCTTGGATTTGCTGACAATTCCGAGATATTTTTTATTGTTACCATCCACGACGGGCAGGTTCCACGCGCCGGTATCTTCGAAGGTCTCCATCACCTTTTCCATAGGCGTATTAGAGGTGAGGATAGCGGGAGGCGAGGTCATCAGTTGGTCCACCGTAAAACGGTTATACAGCCTCGGCTGGAACATGATGTTGCGCACCTCGTCCAGCAGGACCAGTCCCATAAGACGGCCGTTTCGATTGACCACAGGGAAGATATTACGGCTGCTGGTAGCGATGACCTTCACCAATTCCCCTAAGGTCATCTTAGGCGTAAGGACTATCAGGTCTTTCTCCAGCACATTCTCCAGGTGCATAAGGGTGAGAATAGAGCGATCCTTGTTATGGGTGAGGAGTTCGCCTTTCTGCGCCAAACGCATAGTATAGAGGCTGTGAGGCTCGAAGAGGATAATCGTCAGATAGGAGATGACGCTGACAATCATCAGCGGCATAAAGAGGTGATAACTACCCGTCAGTTCGGCAATCAGGAATATACCGGTCAGCGGGGCGTGCATCACGCCGGCCATCAAACCGGACATACCGGCTAAGGCAAAGTTACTCTCCGGCACAGGCCAGCCCATGAGGTTGAGTGTATGGGCGCAGATAAAACCTACTATAGCCCCCATGAAGAGTGAGGGGGCAAATATACCGCCGACACCGCCACCGCCATTGGTGGCGACAGACGCTACTATCTTCATCAGCAATACCAGGAAGAGGTAGCTTAGCAGTACCCATGACGAAGTGCCCAGACGGGCGAAGGGACTGTTCTCAATTGTCAATGCGGCTTCACCGTTGATGAGTTGGTGGATGACATCATAGCCTTCGCCGTAGAGAGGCGGGAAGAGGAAGATGAGTAAGCCTAAGGTGATACCCCCGACGATTATCTTAGCTCCGATAGAGCGGATATGCACTTTGAACAGGCGTTCCAGTCCACTCATTCCGCGTGTGAAGTACAGCGATACAAGTCCGCAGATAAAGCCCAAGCCTAAGTAAAGAGGTATGTTGGCGTAAGAGAAGGACTCGTAGGAGACTAATTCGAACATCGAGGTCTGATGGCTATGCAGGAACGAGATAGCGGCTGCCGTAACGGATGAGATAAGTAGCGGGGCTACCGAAGTCATCGTCAGGTCCATCATCAGTACTTCGAGGGTGAAGACCAGACCGGCAATGGGGGCTTGGAAGATACCGCCTACTGCTCCTGCTGCGCCGCAGCCAATCATGAGCATCATCGTCTTTTGGTCCAAGCGGAATAGTTTAGCCAGATTAGAACCGATAGCTGCACCCGTAAGCACGATAGGAGCCTCCGCTCCGACCGAACCACCAAAACCGATAGTAAGGCTCGAACCAACTATCGAGGACCACATATTGTGGAGTTTGATAATCGATTTGCGTTGCGAGATAGCGTAGAGTATCTTCGTTATACCGTGCGAAATGTCATCGCGCACGATATAATAGACAAAGAGAGACGCAAGTGCGATACCGATCATCGGGCTGATGAAGTACCATATATAATGGTTATCAGCCACGAGGTAGGTCTCGACCAGATAGCGTATGAGGTGGATGAGTTCTTTGAGTACGATAGCGGCTGCTGCAGAGATTACTCCGACCAGCAGACTGAGTAGCAGAACGATATTTTTTTGTGAGATATGTTTCTCGCGCCACTCGATGACCCTATCGTAGAAATTACTCATGTTAACTATCCCAGCCTATGCCCCGGTATTTCTCCAGGTCCCATTCTTCCTCTACTTCGTTGAGATAGATGGTCTCTTCCTGTTCCTGAGTGTCGGCTGTCGGGTCTTCGCGCTTCTCGACAACGGTGATGTCGATAGGAGCGTGCGAAATCTCTATTACTTGGTTCTGCTCCTTGCTCAGTTCGGTCCACAGGGCATCTTTGAGTTCATCGATACCCAGTCCGGCTACGGATGAGATAAATACCACCGGCAGGTCTAATTTCTGCAGTTTCTTGGAGACTTTCAATTTCTGGAGTGCTTTCTCATCGACGGCGTCTATCTTAGTAATAGCCAAGATGCGCGCTTTGGTAAGCAGTTCCGGGTTGTATTGTTCCAATTCGTGGAGCAGGATGTGGTATTCTTTGACTATATCGTCGCTCATAGCCGGCACCATGAATAGGAGGACGGCATTGCGTTCGATATGTCGTAGGAATCTAAGTCCGAGTCCTTTACCTTCACTGGCTCCCTCGATGATACCGGGTATATCGGCCATACAGAACGAGCGATTGTCGCGGTAGGATACGATACCGAGGTTGGGTACGAGGGTAGTGAAAGGATAATCAGCTATCTCCGGTTTGGCGGCACTGACCACGCTGAGCAGGGTCGACTTGCCGGCATTGGGGAAGCCCACCAGTCCCACATCGGCGAGCACTTTGAGTTGGAGAATGATATTGCGCTCCTGGGCAGGTTCGCCGGGTTGCGCATAACGTGGCGTTTGGTTGGTGGCTGTGCGGAAATGCCAGTTGCCGAGACCTCCGCGTCCTCCTTTAAGCAGCGTGATGCGTTGTCCGTGCTCTTTAATCTCACACAGCCACTCACCGGTATCGCCATCGTAAGCCACTGTACCGCAGGGCACTTGGATGACTTTATCTTCACCATCCTTGCCGAAGCTGCGGCTCTGACCGCCATGACCGCCATCGGTAGCCATGATATGCTTTTGGTATTTGAGGTGCAGCAGGGTCCAGAGGTTACGATTGCCCTCTAATATAATATGTCCGCCTCGTCCTCCATCGCCTCCGTCGGGACCGCCCTTCGGGACATATTTAGCGCGATGCAGGTGCATACAACCTGCTCCGCCTTTGCCTGAACGGCAGTATATCTTGACATAATCGATGAAGTTGCCGGCCATATTGGTGGAGGTTATTGATTGTTTTTGTTAGCTTTCATCAGGGTTGGCAGTAATATCTCCAACTGTGCAAAGGTGCAGGTAGGATCAACATTACTGTTGACCATGAAATATTCGTGCCGGCGAAGGTAATATTCGCTTACGGGCATCGTCACCTCATGGTAGATGTTGATACGTTTTTTGATGGTGCGGTAGTTGTCGTCTGCGCGTCCGCTTATCTTGCCGCGGTTGAGTAGGCGCTCAACGATAACATCTTCGGCCGCATATAACTCCAGCATGACGGCATTCATCTTACGGCGTTTAAGCATGAGGGTAAGTGCCTCAGCCTGCTCGACCGTACGGGGATAACCGTCGAAGATAACACCCTGGCAATCCTCTTTGAGGTCGTCCAGATAGTGCTCGATGAGGTGAATCATCTTATGGTCGGGTACGAGATTACCATTGGAGATTAGGCTGTCGATTTCCTTACCCAGTTCACTGCCCGAGCGTATTTCTTCGCGTAGAACCTCACCGGTAGAGAGGTGCTGGAGGTGGTATTTTTGTACCAATAATTCGGATATAGTGCCCTTACCGCTTCCCGGAGGGCCTCCTAAAATGATGTTTAGCATTGTCGTAAGTCAAAAAAACGAGCTGCCCCTTCGAGCAACTCGTTTTTTATAAAATGATTGCTGATTAGAGAGCCAATTTAGCACCGGCTTTGAACTTAGCAACGTTCTTAGCGGGGATGTTGATAACAGCCTTGGTGGCGGGGTTGATACCCTTGCGGGCAGCTTTCTTAGCAACAGAGAAGGTACCGAAACCAACGAGTTGTACGTTCTCACCCTTCTTCAGAGCTTCGATGATGGTTTCAACTGTTGCGTCCAGAGCGGCCTGAGCGTTAACTTTCGAGATTTCAGCTTTTGCTGCGATGGCAGCTACGAGATCTGCTTTGTTCATACTTTTAGGTATTAAAGTTGTTAATAAATATAATTTGGGGCTACAAGAGACCCATTGTTCGTTTTTATCGAGTGCAAAGTTACAACTTTTTCTTTATATACGCAACATTTGAAGCCAAAAAATCGCATTTTTAGGTGTTTTTTTATAAAAAAAGCCTTTTCGTGCTGAATTTTTATGGTAATTTGCGAAAAAAAGTGTACTTTTGTAGCCGATATGAGAAACTTACCTACGATAACCAAAAACCTATTGCTCATCAATTTTGTGGTGTGGCTGGTGGATTATATACTCAAGAGTAGAGGCATTTTCCTTACTCAATGGTTGGGTTTATTCAGTGCGACAGCCGGAGGCTTTCATTTCTGGCAACCGTTGACGTACATGTTTATGCACGCCAATTTCTCGCATTTGTTTTTTAATATGTTTGCTGTGTGGATGTTTGGTCCGGCGTTGGAGCAGAGTTGGGGCTCGAAGCGTTACCTGCTGTATTATTTAGTCTGCGGTCTGGGTGCTGCGGCCGTACAGTTAGGTGTATGGGCGCTATTCCAGCCGTATACTCCGGCGGTAACTATCGGCGCCAGCGGAGCGGTATTCGGTATATTGTTAGCCTTTGGCTGGCTCTTCCCCGATGTACCGATGTTTTTCCTCTTTATTCCGGTGCCCATCCGTGCGCGTACGTTCGTTATTATCTACGCGGTGATAGAGTTGATGGCCGGTTTAGCGGACTTCAGTTTCGATAATGTAGCGCACTTTGCTCATTTGGGAGGCATGTTGTTCGGATGGCTGCTTATCTTATGGTGGCGCCGTGACCGCTGGCTTAAGTTCCCTAAGTGGGGCTCTGATCAACCTGAGGAGGAGAAGGGGCGTTTTGACGATTATCATTATCAAGAACCCATCAAATAGCGCTGATTATGGTCAATAAACGCAAGATTATCAATGACCCTGTGTTCGGTTTTATGACTATACCGAACGAGCAGGTATATGCTGTATTGCAGCATCCGTATGTACAGCGTTTGGCGCGTATCCGTCAGTTGGGATTGTCCAATTTTGTCTATCCGGGTGCCATGCACACGCGTTTTTCCCATTCGTTGGGTGCGATGCATCTGATGCAGGAGGGGATACAGGCGTTACGCAATAAGGGGGTGGAGATAAGCGACAGCGAGGCAACGGCGGCTCAGGTAGCTATCTTACTGCACGATATAGGTCACGGACCCTTCTCGCATGTATTAGAGCATACGTTAGTGGAAGGAGTGACGCACGAAGAGATATCTCTACTGATGATGGAGCAGATTAATGAGGACTTAGCCTCGCAAGAGGATAGAGGATTATGGGATCACCGACCCTTGGACGAGGCAATAGCTATCTTCCAGGACCGTTATCCAAGGCATTTCCTGCATCAGCTTATCTCGTCGCAATTGGATGTGGACAGGATGGATTATCTGTGCCGAGACTCTTTCTTTACCGGTGTGCAAGAAGGCCGAGTGGCCAGTGAGCGACTGCTGAAGATGCTGAATGTGGTGAATGACCGTTTGGTAGTAGAGGTGAAGGGCATCTATTCGGTGGAGAAGTTCTTGGTGGCTCGTCGTCTGATGTACTGGCAGGTCTATTTGCACAAGACCTCGGTAGCGGCTGAGCAGTTGTTGATAGCTGTTTTGGCACGTGCTAAGGAGTTAGCGATGAGCGGTAAGGAAATCTTTTGCTCACCGGCCCTGCACTATTTCCTATACCAACGTGTGCAAGGTAAGGACTTCTATATCGGCAGCGAGGCGATGCGTCAGTATGCGCTATTGGATGACAGCGATGTGCTGTCGGCGGTGAAGGCCTGGATGTCGTGTGATGACCGCATCTTGAGTCTATTGAGTGAGGCCTTTACCAACAGACGTTTATACCGCGGGCGGTTGTTGACCGAGCCTTTGACGGAGGAAGATAAGAAGAGTCTGAACCGTCACTATGCCGCGACCTTTGGCGTGAAGGAAGAGGAGGCGCATTATTTCTACAGCGAGCATGTATCGACGAGCAATACGTATTCGGAGAAGGATGATTCGATAGATATCCTGTACAACGACGGTACGGTGCGCGATATCGCTTCTGCCAGTGAGATATTGGATTTACAATCCCTGACTCGCAAGCCGAGAAAAATATACCTATTTACGTTTAGAGAGTAAGTAATGGACTTTCTGGAACAGTTAAATAGTGTTCAGCGTGAGGCGGTCATGTACAATGACGGTCCTGAGTTGGTCATCGCCGGCGCAGGATCGGGTAAGACGCGTGTGCTGACCTATAAGGTGGCGTACCTCATTCAGCAGGGGGTGCCGGCTAATAATATCTTAGCTTTGACCTTTACCAATAAGGCTGCTCGTGAGATGAAGGAACGTATTATCCAATTGGTGCCTCCGGAGGCGGCGCGGTACTTATGGATGGGAACGTTTCACCATATCTGTGCCCGTATCCTACGTCAAGAAGCGGATAAGTTGGGTTATACGCGGGATTTTACTATTTATGATACGACTGATTCCAAGTCGCTGATTAAGCAGATTTGCAAGGAGCGCGGATTGGATGAAAAAGTATATAAGCCTTCGAATGTATTGGCCCGTATCTCTGCGGCGAAAAATGTCTTGGAGTCGCCGGAGGCGTATGCGACCAATAGGGATCATATGCGTCAGGACCGCTTTGACCGATTGTACGATATGGCGGATATATACAGGTTGTATCAATTGAGACTGAAATCCGCTAACGCGATGGATTTTGATGACTTACTGATGCTGACGTGTCAGCTGATGCAACAGTTTGAGGGGGCGAGGGCGTATTATCAGAATATCTTCCGTTATGTATTGGTCGACGAGTATCAGGATACCAACTATGCGCAATACCTGATTGTCAAACTCTTGGCTGAGCCGGAAAATCATGTGTGCGTAGTAGGTGATGATGCACAGTCTATATACTCGTTCCGCGGAGCGGATATACGCAATATCCTGACTTTCCAACGCGGCTATGCGAATGCGCGTTTGTTTAAGTTGGAACGCAACTACCGTTCGACGCAAAATATCGTCCGGGCTGCCAATTCGCTTATTCATAAGAACGAGCACCAGATCTATAAAGAGGTGTATTCGGAGAAAGAGGTCGGGGAGAGTCTGATTGTGACGCCGTATATGTCGGACAGGGACGAGGCAGCCGGTGTGGCGCAACAGATAGCGCGTACGAAGGGTTCTTATGAAGATATTGCCATTTTGTACCGCACCAATGCGCAGTCGCGAGCTTTTGAGAATGAGTTGCGTCGTCTTAATATCCCGTATCGTATCTATGGCGGAACCGGTTTCTACCAGCGTAAGGAGATTAAGGATGCTATTTGTTACTTCCGTTTAGCGGCCAATCCAAAGGATAACGAGGCGTTGCTGAGGGTAGTTAATTTCCCGGCCAGAGGTATAGGTGAGACGACGATGCGTAAGGTGTCGGAGCAAGCTATCGTAATGAATAAGAGTATGATGGAGGTGATGGATGACCCTGCGGAAGCGGGTCTGGAGGTGAGTGCGGGTACGCAAACTAAGATAGCTGCTTTTGCGCAGATGATGATGCGCTTTAGGGAGGCTGTGGAGACGCAGGATGCGTATGCGTTTGCCGAGTTGGTCTTGCGTGAGTCGGGCGTGATGACGGCCGCTATGGCGGATCGCAGTCCGGAAGGTGTGGATAGGAAAGAGAATTTGGATGAGTTGTTGAGTGGTATACACGACTTCGTACAGCAGCGCACGGATGAGGGAATATCGTTTACGCCGGTACAGGATTTCCTGGCCGAGGTGAGTCTGTTGACAGACCAGGATGATAATCTGAAGGACACGGCAGAGCGAGTGACGCTGATGACCGTACATGCGGCTAAGGGATTGGAGTTCAAAGATGTGTATATTGCAGGGCTGGAGGAAAATCTGTTCCCCTCGCAGCATTGTGTCTCGGCTCCGGAGATAGAGGAAGAACGGCGGTTGTTGTACGTAGCGGTGACGCGAGCTATGGAACGCTGTTATCTAAGTTTTGCCCGTCAGCGCTTCAAGAACGGAACGGTGAATTTCTCGTCCCCTTCGCGCTTCTTGAAAGACTTTGATACGCGTTATGTGCGTACGATGATTGCGGCGGCTCCGCGTCCTACTCCTCAATGGGGCGCTTGGCAGATGCCGACGAGTCGACCTATGGCATCGCCGGCAGTAACCTCGACACCGACGTTGAAGAACCTGAAGGCCTCGAAAGATTTGACACATCCTAAGGCTACTGATATAGCCGTTAAGGCAGAGGATAGGGTGACCCATCGTGTGTTCGGTAAGGGCACAGTCTTGCGTCTATACCGCGAGAATGATAACGACAAGATAGATATACAGTTTGACACGGCAGGTAAGAAGACCTTGCTGCTGACGTATGCTAAATTGGAAAAGATAGAGTAAAAATCCTAAGTTATGAAGATAGGTTTTGACAACGACAAGTACATCCGCGTACAGTCGGAACATATCCGCGAGCGGGTAGAACAGTTTGGTAATAAACTGTATATGGAATTAGGTGGTAAGCTGTTTGATGACTACCACGCCAGTCGTGTATTGCCCGGTTTCCAGCCGGATAGTAAGTTGCGTATGTTTGCCCAGTTGCGTGATCAGATAGAGATAGTCATCGTTATCAGTGCTCAGGATATCGAGCGCAACAAGGTGCGTCAGGACTTAGGTATTACGTATGACGAGGATGTCTTGCGACTGCGTCAGGAGTTCTTGGGCCGCGGCTTTATGGTAGGCAGTGTGGTGATTACGCATTATAACGGTCAGAAGAGTGCCGACCTGTACCGTCAGCGATTGAACAGGATGGGTATCAAGGCTTATTTCCATTATACGATAGAGGGGTATCCGAATAACGTATCGTTGATTGATTCGGATGAAGGTTTTGGTAGGAACGACTATGTGGAGACCGAACGTCCGTTGGTCATAGTGACGGCTCCGGGGCCGGGTAGCGGCAAGATGGCTGTATGTTTGAGTCAGTTGTATAATGAACACCGCAGAGGAGTAAGAGCAGGGTATGCCAAGTTTGAGACCTTCCCGGTGTGGAATCTGCCGCTGCGTCATCCGGTCAATGTAGCGTATGAGGCAGCTACGGCCGATTTGAACGACGTCAATATGATTGACCCATTCCATTTGGAAGCGTATGGCGTGCCGGCTATTAACTATAACCGCGATATAGAGATCTTCCCGGTCTTGAATGCCCTGTTTGAGGGCATATACGGTGAGAATCCGTATAAGTCGCCTACGGATATGGGCGTGAATATGGTAGCGTCGTGTATTTCGGATGAAGAGGTCTGCAGTTTGGCGGCCAAGAATGAGATTATCCGTCGTTATTATACTTCACTGAACCGTTTTGCCGATGGTTGGTGTGACGAGCAGGAGGTGAATAAGGTAGCCTTGCTGATGAAACAACTGAAGATGGATTTGAGCCTAAGGCGCACGGTGGCTGCGGCTCATCAGCGTCAAGAGGAGACAGATTGTACGGCCTCGGCTATAGAGTTGGAGGATGGAACTATTGTGGCAGCCAATAGCGGCGAGTTGTTGGGCAGTAGTGCAGCCTTGCTACTGAATGTAACCAAATACCTGGCCGGTATAGACCATTCGTTGAAACTGATTCCGCAAAATATGATTGAGCCTATTCAGCAGACGAAGGTTAATTTCTTGCGGGCTCGTAATCCTCGTTTGCATACGGATGAGGTGTTGGTGGCTTTAAGTGTATTGAGTCAGCATGATGATAACTGCCGCAAGGCTTTGGAACAATTGCCCAATTTGCGTAACTGTCAGGTGCATAGTACCGTTATGTTGGGTGAGGTGGATAGAAAAATATTTACTAAGTTAGGCATCAATTTTACTTGCGACCCAGTACGTAAATTACCCAAACGATGAAGACTTTTTGGCAACTCTTTTGGACGTATTTGAAGATCGGCACCTTTACCTTAGGTGGCGGCTATGCCATGTTGCCATTGATTCAGCGTGAGGTAGTAGATAGAAGACATTGGTTGGAGGAGAAAGAGTTCTTGAATATGATAGCGTTGGCGCAGGCGGCTCCGGGATTGATAGCGGTCAATTCGGCTATTTTTATCGGTCAGCGGATATACGGCTGGCGAGGCGTGATGGCTTGTGTATTAGGTGCAGTAGTGCCGTCGGTAGTGATTATATTGCTGATAGCTATGTATTTCAGGCAGTTTAAGGAATTGCCGGTAGTAGAAGCGATATTTAAGGGCGTTCGTCCGGCTGTAGTGGCGTTGATAGCGGCTACGGTAGTAAGATTGATTCGAAAGATTTGAGATGGTCTACTGGCAATTATTCATAGCATTTTTGAAGATCGGCGTCTTGGGATTCGGCGGCGGAATGGCGATTATCTCGTTGATACAGAACGAGGTGTTGTCATACGGATGGATGTCGGAGACGGAGTTCGTAGATATCGTAGCTATCAGTCAGGTGACGCCGGGGCCGATTGGCATGAACTGCGCTACGTATGTAGGATATACGGCCGGAGGAGTAATAGGAAGTCTGGTAGCGTCGGTATCGATTATCTTGCCCAGTCTGGCGATTATGCTGACGCTGTGCCGTGTGTACGACAAGTTGAATGAGCGCTGGCATGACAACCGTGTGTATCAAGTATGTATGCGTATTATTCGAGTGCTGGTAGTGATATTGATTGCCTATGCCGCATGGCGCATGGTGACGCCGGCCACGTTTGCGGACAGAGCCTCGTGGGGGATTTTTGGCGTGGTCTTTGCGTGTATGTGTGTTCCGGAGTTGTTGCCTGCGAAGCGTATGGTGCCACAGGCTATAAAAATGACGGCTGACATCGTCAGCCATCCTATTCTATTGATTTGTCTCGCCGGTCTGGCGGGATATATGCTTTACGCCTGATGATCGCGTAACTGCTGTTTAATAAACTTAGCCATCATGTTGATGGCAGCATTGTTGTGTCCGCCTTGCGGTATGATGACGTTAGCGTAGCGTTTGCAGGGCTCGATGAATTGCTCGTGCATGGGCTTGAGCACGCGTTGGTAGCGTTCGATGACGGCTTCTATAGTTCGTCCGCGTTCTACTATGTCACGTTTGATTACTCGAATCAGTCGGTCATCGCCATCGGCATCGACAAATACTTTGAGGTCCATCTGATCACGCAGTTCAGGATGGTGCAGGGTCATAATACCTTCGACGATAACAATCTCGCTGGGCTCGACGTGGACGGTTTCCTGTTGCCGGGTAGAGGTAATATAGTCGTAGATAGGTTGTTCGACAGCCTTTCCTTCCTTGAGTTCCTGCAGGTGCTGAATGAGCAACGGCCATTCGAAGGCGTTAGGATGGTCGAAGTTGATTTTCTGCCGCTCTTCGGGGGGAACATTCGACGAGTCGTTGTAGTACGAATCCAGGGGGATAACTGTTACTTCTCCTTTGGGGAGGCGTTCAATGAGTTTGCGAACAACGGTGGTCTTACCAGAGCCGGTTCCACCCGCGATACCGATAATAAACATAAGTTGGTTTTTTGCTATCGGGGTGCAAAGGTATAAAAATTATTGCATATACACAAGAATGGGGGCATGTTTTTTTGTTTTTTTATATAAAAACTCAAAAACATTTGCAGATGTCGCAGAAAAAATGTATCTTTGCAGACTTAATTTATGTCGAATTGATTAAACGAATAATGAATATGACAACATTCTCCGGAAAAACACGTTTAGAAAGTGATTTAATTGGTGAAAAGCAAATCCCTGTAGAGGCCTTGTACGGAGTACAAACGCTTCGTGGAGTAGAGAATTTTCCCATTTCCAAGTTTAAGTTGAAAGACTATCCGGCATTCATACGCGGATTAGCCTATACCAAGTTAGGTGCCGCTGTTGCCAATCATGCTCAGGGCTTGCTGACGGATGAGCAGTTTGCTGCTATTAAGCAGGCCTGTGAAGAGTTGTTAGAGGGTAAATGGCACGACATGTTCCCTGTAGATATGATTCAGGGTGGTGCAGGTACGACGACGAACATGAATGCGAATGAGGTGATAGCCAACCGCGCGTTGCAGATTATGGGTCATCAGCCCGGTGAGTATATGTATTGTTCGCCGAACGACCATGTCAATTGTTCGCAGAGTACGAATGATGCTTATCCGGCAGCTATCCATATGGGTTTGTATGCTACTCATTTGGAGTTTATGAAGCATTATGAGCTGTTGATAGCATCGTTTGAGAAGAAGGCTGCGGAGTTTAAGAATGTGTTGAAGATGGGGCGTACGCAGTTGGAAGATGCCGTACCGATGACTTTGGGTCAGACATTTGGTGCGTTTGCATCTATTTTGCGTGACGAGGTGAAACATTTGAATGAGGCCGCTGAGGAGTTTTTGACGGTCAATATGGGTGCTACGGCTATCGGTACAGGTATCTGTTCGGAGCCTGGGTATAGTGAGTTATGCGTAAAGGCCATGGCTGAGGCGACAGGATGGAAGGTTGTATTGGCAGAGGATTTGGTAGCTGCCACGTCGGATACCAGTTGTATGGTGGGTTATTCGAGTGTATTGCGTCGTATCGCCACCAAGTTGAATAAGATCTGTAACGACTTGCGTTTGTTGGGCTCGGGACCGAAGTGCGGTTTGCACGAATTGGAGTTACCCGCTCGTCAGCCGGGAAGCAGTATTATGCCGGGTAAGGTTAATCCTGTTATCCCTGAGGTGATGAATCAGATTTGCTACAAGGTGATTGGTAATGATTTGTGCGTAGCGATGTGCAATGAGGCGGCTCAGATGGAGTTGAATGCTATGGAGCCGACGATGGCACAATGCTGTTTTGAGAGTACGGAGATCATGATGAACGGTTTTGATGTGCTGCGCATGTATTGCATTGACGGTATCCAGCCGGATGCAGAGCGTTGCCGCAATTATATTACAGGCAGTATAGGTATCGTGACGGCTTTGAATCCGATTATCGGTTATAAGAACTCGACCAAGATTGCTAAGGAAGCTTTGGCAACGGGTAGAGGAGTATATGACTTGGTATTGGAGCACGGTATACTGACTAAAGATGAGTTGGATACGATACTGAGTCCGGAGAATATGATTAAGCCGGTAAAATTAGATATCAAGCCACGCCGATGAGACTGGTTTTTGCCACCAATAATGCCCATAAGTTGGATGAGGTACGTCGTATCTTACCCCAAGCGATTGAGGTGTTGTCGTTGCGTGACATCGGTTTTGAGGCCGATATCGTAGAAGACGGTGATACGTTAGAGGCTAATTCGCGTATCAAGGCGGAGCAGGTGTATGCATGGTTGCAGGAACATGGCGATCGGATGGAGCATATAGACGGTGTGTTTGCTGATGATACGGGTTTGGAGATAGCGGCATTAGGTGGTCAGCCGGGAGTATATACGGCCCGTTGGGCTGGTGAACCGGCCAATGATGCGAATAACAGGGCGAAGGCCTTGCGTGAGTTGCAGGGCAAGGACGACCGCTCGGCGCGTTTTCGTACGGTAGTGACGCTGCGGATGAAAGGCCGGGAGGCGATGCAGATGGACGGCGAGGTAAGAGGACGGATGGCTATGCATGAGCAGGGAGACCACGGTTTCGGATATGACCCGCTCTTTATGCCGGAAGGATACGATAAGACCTTTGCGCAGTTGCCTGCGGAGGTGAAGAATACGATTAGTCATCGTGCCAATGCGATGGCGAAGCTAAAGGCTAAACTGGAACAGATATGAGAAATACGATGCGATGGTTGATGATAGCGGTTGCTGTGTGGATGAGCAGTAATCTATGGGCAGACGGCACTATGTATACCTGGCGTGCTCACTTGTCGTACGGCAGTGTAGAGCAGGTGGCATATGCCGGAGCGACGGTATATGCGTTGTCCGGCGGAGCGTTGTTTTCGGTAGATGCAGCAAGCAGCGAGGTAACGACATGGTCGAAGATGGACGGCCTGCATGGTGCGGATATCGTACAGATAGTATGGGTGGAGAAAGCGAAGAGTCTGTTGATAGTGTATAAAGACGGTTTGATGGATGTTATATCGGAGAAAGGTATTGAGCCGTTGAGCGATTTGCAGATCAAACAGATGAATGCAAGTAAGGAAGCCAATCATGCGGTAGAAGATGAGGGTAAGGTATATCTGTCGATGCCATTTGGTATAGTAGTGGTGAATGTTGTCAAACATGAGATAGCCGATACATGGTATATAGGTGCCGGTGGCAGCGAAGTGAATGTAGCGGCTGTGGCGTTGACAGAGACGGCCGTATATGCTATGACGAAAGATACGATATATACGGCTCTGCGTAGCGCTAATCTGCTGGATTATTCCTACTGGACACGTATGCCGCAAGTGAGAGGCGAGAATGTCTTACACGGTTTGGCGGCCTATAAAGATTCGGTATATGTCCTGCGCGATCAGGCAATGTATGTATGGACAGGTGCGCAATGGTCGCAGCGTTGTGAGGGATTGCCGGTAACGCGATTGCGTCGCAATGGCGGTAAGGTGTATGCTTTTACGCCGGATCGTGTATGGCGCGTAGACGATAATGGCAATTGGATACCCTTGTCGCAGCCGATAGCGGCAGTAGATGCGGCAGGAGGTAACGGTTATTGGTTGGCGGCTCGTGCACAAGGCTTGATATGGTTGACGGAGGAAGGAACGCAGACGTATCGTCCGGAAGGTCCTTTTGCCAATATGCCGTACAGCCTGACGATAGCTAACGGGCGATTGTATGTGGTGCCCGGAGGACGTTGGGCAGTACAATATAACCGTCAGGGAATAGTGATGGTATACGATGTGCAGGATGACCACTGGTGGAATATCAGCGAGGACGATATTATGGCTAAGACGGGTAATTCAACGCGTGATTTTATGAATGTGGCAGTAGACCCGTTGGACCCGGAGCATTTCTTTGTGACCAGTTATGGAACGGGATTGTATGAGTTTAAGGATATGCAACTACTCAAACGCTATATGCCGAATAACAGTTCGATTATCTCGGCCGTGGAGAGTGTGCCGGAATTCTATACCCGTACAGACGGGGCTATCTACGATAGAGACGGTAACCTGTTATTCCTCAATACCGATCCTCCACCATATAACCTGCATGTGGTTAGTCCGACGGCGTTGCAGACAGCACACCGTGTCGATTCGTCAGGGTGGTTTGCTATGAACCTGTATGACCGCAAGGGAGAGCGAGTAGTTATTCATACGGCGCAACGGCTGTTGCAAGACGCTCGTAAGGATAATTGGATATGGGTGCCATTAGCGCGTGAGGATGCTTCGATATTCCTGTTGGACAACAACGGCACGCCGTTCTATACGGGTGATGACCGGACTATGCTGCGCGGCACGTTTAGCGACCAAGACGGCAATACGATAACGCCGACGGCTATTTACACAATGGTTCAGGACAAGAAGAACGATATGTGGGTAGCTCTGCAGGAGGGATTGATAGTTATTTCGGCCAATGTGGATTTTATGACGTCAGATCATTGTGAACGCATCAAGATACCGCGTAATGACGGAACTAATCTGGCGGACTATCTGTTGCAGACAGAGCGCATCAATGCGATAGCTGTGGATGGCGCGAATCGGAAATGGATAGGAACGGAAGGTTCAGGACTATATCTGATGTCGGAAGACGGATTGGAGACGATAGAGCACTTTACTGCGGATAACTCGCCGCTGCCGAGTGATCAGATATTGTCGATAGCTATTGAGCCAATCACGGGTCGTGTCTTTGTGGGGACGTCAGAGGGATTGATGTCGTATCAGAGTGATGCGGCTGAGCCGGCAGAGAGTCTGTCATCGGCATACGCCTATCCCAATCCTGTACGGCCGGACTATGAGGGCGTAGTGACAATAACGGGATTGATGGACGAGACGATGGTGTATATATTGGATAACGGCGGTAACTTAGTGTGCAAGACGCGTTCGAATGGCGGCTTAGCGACCTGGAACTGCCGCACGGGTGATGGCCGACGTGTGGCGTCGGGTGTCTATTCGGCACTATGCAACACTTCGTCCGGCAGTAAGCATACGGTAGTGAAGATACTGGTGATGAACTGAGGAAGACCGAGCCAATCACGAGCCAATCACGAGGGAATCACGAGACTATCACGAGGGAATCCTAGACCATAGCCCCGAGTTCCGTTTGAAGAAGAGAATGAGGATTGAAAAAAATGCCAGAGCAAATTTTTAGAAAGAAACTAAATAGAGAAGATATATGTCAGAGATAGAACCCATAGGAAAACCGCGTATCGTGAGATCGCATGATGTACATCTGGATGGTGAGTATGCGGATTGGATAGCGGAGTTGAAACACCGTTACCGTTCAGCGCAGGTGAAGGCGTCTGTGCGGGTTAATTCGGAGAAGTTGCTCTTTAATTGGGAACTGGGACGTGACTTGGTTCAAAAGAAAGCGGAAGAAAAATGGGGTGCCGGAGTGGTGGAGCAAGTGAGCCTTGATCTGCAACGAGAGTTCCCTAATGCAGACGGGTTCTCTTTGACCAATTTATGGTATATGAAACAGTGGTATCTGTTTTATAATCAAGAAGATATAAAACTCCACCAACTTGGTGGAGAATTGGGGGAGATAAAACTCCACCAACCTGGTGGAGAAATTATGCAACAACCCGTTGCAGAATTTCCTGCACTCTTTGCACTCGTGCCTTGGAGACATCATGTGGAGATTATTTCCAAATGCAAATCCATTGAAGAGGCGCTGTTCTACATTGGAAAGACGATAGAGCAGGGACTCAGCCGTGCTGCGTTGGTCAACTGTATCAAGGACGCGCTGCCTACGCAGGAACAACTCAAGGAGCGCATGGAACTCTTGCAACGCGAGATGCGTGCTACAAAACGACTAATGAAGGGAAAGAAATAGAAAAAATGACATGGCATAGTTGACACAGTTGACACAGTTGATGGAAGTGTGCCAAGAATGCCAAGAGTGTCATGCAAAAAATAACATGTCAGTATTGACAGTTTTGTCAGTTTGAGATGAGAAACTGACAATAATGACAAAACTGACAAAGCAAATTTTTAGAAAGAAAAGAAAAAGCGAAGATAGATGAGTAAGAATATTGCAGTCATATTAGCCGGAGGAAGCGGAGCACGTTTTGGACGTGACTTGCCGAAACAATTTCTCAAAGTAGCTGGAAAGAAGGTGATAGAGCATACAATAGATGTGTTCGAGTGCAATGTGCATATTGATGAGATTGCTGTAGTGACTCGTCAGGAGTTTATTGCAGATATTGAACAAATGGTGGTAAATAATCACTATGCAAAAGTGTGCAAGATTCTTATCGGAGGTAAGGAACGTTACCATTCCAGTCTCTCGGCTATTAATGCATATACGAATGAAGAGGATAATCTTATTTTCCATGATGCAGTTCGCCCGTTAGTGAATGACCGTATTATTGATGATTGTATAGAGGCATTGAAACATTATGATGCTGTGGATGTAGCAATTCCTGTTGCAGATACAATCATTCAAGTGGATGAAACGGATTGCATCAGCGCTATTCCTACGCGTTCATTATTGCGTAGCGGACAAACACCGCAATGCTTCAAACGAGGCGTTATCAGGAGAGCATATGACATAGCGCTCAAAGATCCCAATTTTATTACTACAGATGACTGCGGTGTAGTAAGAAAATACCTACCAGATACTCCGGTATTTGTGGTGAAAGGTGAAGTCTTCAACATGAAGATAACGTACAAAGAGGATTTGTTTTTAGTGGATAAATTGTTTCAACTCAAGAGCCAAGAAGGAAACCAAGATGCACTTACGAAGAAGACCAAAGAATTCCTGAACGGAAAAGTGGTGGTAGTCTTTGGCGGAAGTTATGGAATAGGGGCAGATGTGGCTCGACTGGCCCAAGAAAATGGCGCTAAGGTATATTGCTTCAGTCGGTCCATGAACAATGTAGATGTAAGCAATATTGGACAGGTGAAAGTCGCATTGAAACAAGTTTTTGAAGCAGAAGGGGCTATTCATTATGTGGTGAATACAGCGGGTATCTTGGTGAAAGAGGCACTTGCATCCATGAATTATGAGCGAATTCAAAACTCCGTGAATGTTAATATACTCGGCATCATTAATGTAGCGAAGGCATCTTATCCGTATTTATGTCAGACGCAAGGTTCATTATTGGCTTACACGAGTAGCAGTTACACGCGAGGTAGGATGATGTATAGCGTCTATTCGGCTACGAAGGCAGCAGTGGTGAATTTAGTGCAAGCCTTGGCTGAGGAATGGTCTAATGATAGGATTCGAGTTAATTGTATCAATCCAGAACGAACCAAAACGCCGATGCGTGTTTCTAATTTTGGCAACGAACCGGAAGATACGCTATTGAAATCTGAGACAGTTGCTATAGCATCATTGAATACGCTAGTTTCTGATTTTACGGGTGAGGTAATAGATGTTAAAAGGAGCAAGATTTAGACTTTAACATTAAGTGTGATTGAAGTGGAGAGAAACAAAGTATTAGACGCAACGAAATATCTATTAATTGTTCTTGTTGTTATAGGGCATTTTATAGAACCATCAAGAGATTCAAACCCAGTATCTTCTTGTTTGTATTGTGTGATATATTCGTTTCATATGCCTTTGTTTGTTATAATAAGTGGTTATTTTAGTAAGAGAAGGTCAATTGATGAAGAACTTAGAAGATGTGTGCCATTATTAGAAATATGCATTCTTTCTCATATTGGATTTCTGATAATTAGCGAAGGCATAAATATACCATTTAAGAGTTTATTGTATTTTTGGGGAGATCCTGCATGGTATTTACTTTGTTTAATATATTGGAGAATAGGGACAAACTTATTACTTACACGTTTTACCACTAAACAAATATTGTATTTCAGTATAATAGTTGATTTTATGTCATTTTTAGGCATAAGGCATGGCGGATTCTTATCAATAGAACGTGGAATAGCTTTTTATCCGTTTTTTATGCTGGGGTATTGTTTGAAAGACCATTTGGATAATTTATTAGATAAATTTAAAGGAATATTTTTGGTATCAGGTGTGCTATCTTTAATTTTTATTATTATAACATCGAGCCCTTTGCAATTTCAAATTGAATTTCAAAGGGCAGGCATAGTAGATTTATCAAAAATTGCAAATATTGATTTACATCTGCTTCTTATATATAGATACATATTACTTCTATGTGCTGTATGTATTAGTGGATTAGTGGTCATTATTATCAGCATGTCAGAGAAAATTCAAAAAATAGCAATTTGGGGCAGAAGGACCTTATTTATCTATTTCATCCAAACATTTGCGTTAGCTGTAATACGCAAGTATGATGTTACATTATTAGAATCTTTAAGCATTGCCATTACTACTATTCCAATTATGACATATTTGGCAAAATTGGAATGGTCAAAATATATTATGACTCCAATTTGCAGTACGATTGAATTATTAGATGTAAAACGATAATTATAGAATATGAGAGAAATTGGTATAGATGAAATAAAACAAATTCAACTTGACATCGTTATTAAGATAGATGAGTTTTGCCGAAAAAATGGGATTGAATATTTTTTGGATGGTGGTACAGGAATAGGTGCGGTGCGCCATAAAGGATATATACCGTGGGATGATGATATTGATATATCCATGACCCGCCCTAATTATGAACGTTTCGTTCATTCTTTTGGTAGCTATGATAAACATCTTTCTATTTATGCTCCCGAGCTTGATTGGAATTATTATGCTACATACGCTAATGTCTGCGATAACCGTACCATTTTGTTCGAAGGAGTAAACGGTCACTGTGGGCAGGAAATAGGAGTGAAAGTAGATGTTTTTCCAATAGATGGAACGATGGATAATTACGCTTGTAGTGTGATACGACATAAGTTTTTAAAGTTGGTATCTAATATTATGTCAAGAAAAAGGCGTGATATGTCAATGACATGGCGAATAAATAAGTGGAATTATTTCACTTGTATGGTTGTACGCACTCTCTTTTGTTGGGTTAGTTATAAATCATTGCTGAAGTTTGTACACCGTATAGCGACAAAGTATCCGTTTGAAACAAGTAATTATGCATATGACGTAGTGAATCCTGTGTATAAACGCCCGGTGCATTGCAGTCGTGAAACATACGAACAATACATTGATGTTCCTTTTGAAGGGCACACATTAATGACACTAAAAGATTATGATACGTATTTAACGGACTTGTTTGGAGATTATATGCAGTTACCGCCGGTGGAGCAGCGCGTAGGGCATCATGATTTTACAGCATATTGGAAGGATTGAGTGTTATGAAGACTATTTTACTTGTTTTTGGAACGAGACCTGAGGCTATCAAGATGTGTCCTCTGGTAAAGGAATTCAAAAGATTCCCGAATTTGTTTGACACCAAAGTATGTGTTACCGGACAGCATCGTGAGATGTTGGATCAGGTATTGCATATTTTCGATATACAACCTGACTATGATTTGAACATCATGAAACAGGGACAGGATTTGTACGATATCACAACTCGTGTTTTGCTGGGAATGCGTGATGTCCTTCTGCAGGTCAAGCCGGATGTGGTTCTTGTGCATGGGGATACAACGACTTCCACGGCGGCGGCATTGGCTGCGTTTTATCAGCAAATACCTGTTGGGCATGTAGAAGCTGGTTTGCGCACCAATAATATCTATTCTCCTTGGCCGGAAGAGATGAATAGGCAAATAACGTCACGTATAGCGACTTATAATTTTGCTCCTACACCTCTGTCTAAAGCCAACCTCTTGAAGGAGAATGTGAAGGAAGAAAGTATTTTAGTGACCGGAAACACGGTGATAGATGCTCTACATCAAGTGGTAAATCAGATCAAGTCTAATGATTCCATTGCGACCGAGTTAACGGACCAATTGCGACAAGCGGGATATGATGTATCGCGCCTGGATACCGGTAGGAGATTGGTTCTGATTACCGGGCATCGCCGTGAGAATTTCGGGCAGGGATTCATCAATATATGTACAGCACTTCGCGATTTGGCAGACCAATTCCCGGAAGTGGATTTCGTATATCCGATGCATCTAAATCCCAATGTGCGCAAGCCGATTCATGAAGTCTTCGGAGTGGGAACAAATACAAATGGTAATATGTTCTTTATTGAACCGCTTGAGTATTTGATGTTTGTCTATTTGATGGAGAAGTCCTATTTGGTACTGACAGATAGCGGTGGTATTCAGGAAGAGGCTCCCGGATTAGGGAAACCGGTTTTGGTAATGCGTGATACCACTGAGCGTCCCGAAGCATTGGATGCCGGTACGGTGCGTTTGGTAGGTACCGATTATAACAAGATAGTTTCATCTGTAACCGAATTGCTATGTGATGCAGATGTGTATAGCCGTATGAGTGATGCTGTTAATCCTTATGGCGATGGCAAGGCTTGTGGCAGAATTGTGAATTGTTTAAAATAAGAGAGTTATGATACCAAAGATAATTCATTATTGTTGGTTCGGCCGGGGCAAGATGCCGGAACAGGCGATACAATGTATAGACTCCTGGAAGCGGGTGCTGCCGGAATATGAACTTAAGGAGTGGAATGAAGACAATTTTGATTTGGATATGTTCTCATATGTTCGCGAAGCCTATAAGAGTCGCAAGTTCGCGTATGTGACAGATGTGGTTAGATTATATGCACTCTATACCGAAGGTGGTGTTTATATGGACACCGATGTGGAAGTGTTAAAACCTCTTGACCCATTTTTGCATCATACGGCATTCTCCGGGTTTGAAGATGAGGAAAATATACCCACCGGTATCATGGCAGCGGAAAAAGGTAGCCGTTGGGCAAAAGAGAATTTAGATTATTATCAAGGTCGTCATTTTATCAAGCCGGATGGCTCTTTTGATACTACCACGAATGTGACTACCATCACCAACTATATGATACCGCACGGATTGAAACGGGATAATACGTATCAGGATTTTCCCGGTTTAATCACCTTCTATCCGAAAGACTATTTTTGTCCGAAGGATCATATTACCGAAAAGATTCATATAACACCCAATACGGTGACGATTCATCATTTTGCTGCCAGTTGGCATTCGCCAATGAATCGTTTAAAACACCGTATCATACGTTGGGTAAAGATTCACACCGGCATCCGCATAGGGCGTAAGAAATCATAACTGAATTTATGCTGACAGCCATCATTTGTACATATAATCGGGCGAAGTATATCGGTAATTTGCTGGAGAGTTTGGCAGCAAATGATCTGAAGAAGAACGAGTACGAGATAGTGCTCGTAGATAATAACTGCACGGATAATACGCGAGAGATATGCGAGGCTTTTGCTAAGGCACATAAAGAGGTCAACTTCCGCTATGTTGTGGAGCCGGAGCAGGGATTATCTGCTGCGCGAAACAAAGGCATCAAAGAAGCGAAAGGGGAGATCATCGTTTATGTAGATGATGATGCGCTTGTAGATGCGTGGTATTTGCGTACGTATGCAGAGTGGTTTAAGGCGCATCCGGAAACGATGGCTTGTGGCGGACCGATAGAACCACTGTATGAGACCGAAGAGCCAATCTGGATGACGCCTTATACGAAAGCGTTGCTGACTGCGTGGATGGACTATGGAGATAAGGTGAGGGAATATCCCAAAGGACATTATCCGGGTGGAGGTAATGCGGCCTATCGGAAAGAAGTATTTGACAAGGTTGGACTGTTCAATACTGCTCTTGGACGAAAGGGCGGAAACCTGATGGGCTCGGAAGAGAAAGATATCTTCGATAAGATGCACGCGTTAGGTATGCAAGTCTTATACCTGCCGACACCGGTATTGCACCACATTATTCCGCAAACTAAATTGGAACCCGATTATTTTAATCGTCTCACTACCCAAATCGGTATCAGCGAACGGCAGCGTACTCTCGCTATTGGTAAAGGGAAATATGCTAAGCGCATATTTGCAGAAGGAGTTAAATGGTGCGGAACGATAGTCTTGCTATGTGGCTATACAATCAGTTTCCACCCCAAGAAAGGATGGAAACTGGTACAATTCAGATCAAATGTAACAAAAGGCTTACTTGGTCTTGTTCGGTAAGTATTTCTTCCACAGCGGCCAGGTAATACTACAGAGCGCGATAAGCAATAAGCATATCACACATGCGTAACTCCATTTATCCAACGTTAGTGCTTGTGGCACGAACTTCATGGTGATTGTATGATCTCCGGCAGGAATAACAGCTGCACGGAGAACATAATTTGTGCGGCCGATGGGCTGCTCTTCTCCGTCAATATAAAGATGCCAGCCTTCGGGATAATAAATCTCGGAGAAGACAGCAACACGGTCATGGTCTGTATGGGCCGAATAGGTGAGAGCATTGGGACGGTACTCGGTGAGGATGATGTGGTCGCTCTCGCTCGGTTGTGATTCGCATGTCAACGTGGTGCGGAACTGCTCATCGGCAACGGCTGTAGTATGCAAGTCGAGTGTATTAAGTGCAGCACTCTCGTCATCAGGTGTGGACACAAACTGCACTTCGTTGACGAACCAAGCGTTGCCCATAGCTTCCGGATTCTGTACGACGCCCTGACGAGTGATATAATACTTGGTATTGAGCATGTTGATAACCCTGCGGTTCATCTTACTGATGTGCTCGTCGATGAGGTCTTGGTAGCGGCGTAATTTAACGGCTGAGTATCCGCCGATAGATTTGAGACGATAACTCGTACGCGCGTCATTAAAGGTGTTGGTGTTGAGGTTGAGGACGCGATAGTCGAGACTTTGGTCTTGAAGTATCTGTTCCTCCCACGGTTGAATGCGAAAATACGCTTCGCTATCTTTGGGTTTAACGAAGTTATTGTTGTTAAAGAAACGCTTGTTGACAGGAATCATATCAATCAATATTAATGCAGCTAAACCGGCATATAATATTGGATTTGTGATTTGTGATTTTTGGCTTTTGATTCGGCTCCAAGCGTACCAGAAGACGAGTCCGAAACCGAGGGAGACAAAAATGAGACTGCGCCAAGCATCGGCCTTGAGCATAGCGACGCGTTCGTCCAAGATAGCATTGTATAGCCAGCCGGGTACTTGTCCTTTCCATTGGGTATCGTAGCTGCTGGCCATACTATAATTGCCGGCAAAGAGAGCGGCGAGGAGACAGATACCGGCTGTGACACCTCCGGCGATAAAGAGGCTATTCCGCAGTTTGTGCCATTCTACTTCACCATTGATAATACGTTGCAGGCCTAAGAAACCCAGTAGGGGCATCGTAATCTCTGCTACTACGAGGATAGATTCAACGGCACGGAACTTATTGTACATGGGAAAGTGATAGAAGAAGAATTCCGTCAGTCCCATGAAATTACGTCCCCAGGCGAGGAATACAGACATGAGGGTGGCGAACAACAAAGCCCATTTATATGCTCCCGGCACAATCAGTAGGCCAAGCACGAAAAGGAAACAGATAACTGCGCCTACGTATACGGCACCGGAGGTAAACATCTTTTCGCCATGATAGGTGGGGGCATGTGAGCAGAATTGTTCGGCGTTGCGTTTGTCGACACCTTGCTTGCGCATAGCTTTGCTCAAGCGTGAGTCTTTACCCAGATCGTATCCGCTGGCGCCACCCTCCCAGTTGGGGATGAGAAGCGTCATCGTTTCGCCGATGCCATAACTCCAATCGGTAGCATATTTGATGTCGAGACCTTCAGCCGGTGCATCTTGTGACTGTTGGGTCAGTTCGCTATGTCCGCCGCGCATCGTCTCTTTAAGATAGGAGTTATTCATCTCCATCCAACTCCATTTGGTGCCTAAAATCAGTAATAGGCAAAGCACCAATACTCCCACAGAAATGCCCAACTCTTTCCATTGCTTGTCGCGAATATGTATGTATAGTTCGGTACACGCAAAAACGCCGATGAGCAAGGCTATATAATAACTCATCTGTGGATGAAGGGTAATGCCGATATAACTGTATACAAGAACGAGCGGAATGCCTAACCAATATTTTTTACGCATTACTGCATAGAAACCTCCTATGACAGGTGCGAGCAGACCGATGGCTACCGCTTTGGTCATGTGTCCGGCTGGTAAGATGAGCATAAAATAACTGCTTAAGCCAAGCGAAAGGGCTCCTACGATACTCAACCACGGATTGATGCCGAAGCATAGGAGCATTAGGAAGAATCCGCAGAAATATGCAAATACTATTCCGATAACGGCTTTATCTCCACTATATCCAATCCGTGAGATTTTTTCCAATGTGCTACGCACCGTACCGGACGGCATACGACCTGCGATTTGGTATGTTGGCATTCCACTGAACATAGAGTTGGTCCACCAGCTGGTCTCGCCGGTTTGTTGGCGATATTCTTGTACTTCTTGTGCTGCGCCTTTCCAGTTATTGACATCACCGGCTTGGAGAACTTTGCCATCTAAGATGGGGCTGCAATAGGCGAGAGCCAGACTTATATAGACTACTAATGCCACGAGATAGGGCATTAACTTTTTCCAATCAAAGGATTTCATATACTTGCTTTTAGGTGGATTAACTGTTGTTTGATGCGTTGCAATATCTCAACGGTACGTTGGCGTCGTTCGGCTTGGTGTTCGTCGCCGGCTAATTCTTTTTGGATAGCCTCGATGCGGGTAATCTTCATCTCATCGCGGATGAAGCGTATGCGTTTGATGAGGTTGATATCCGCCAGACGATAGTAGCGATTGCCGTGCCCGTCTTTGCGCGGCTGCAGTTGTGGAAAACGCGACTCCCAATAGCGCAAGGTGGCAGCGGGAAGACCTGTATCTTCCATCACTTCGGTCAGACTATAAAATTCTTTATACGGCTCCATCAGCGTCCTATTTTGAGGGTCTTGCCGGCCCGAATATTATCATTCTTGAGGTTATTCCAAGCTCGCAGTTGTTTAACTGACACATGGAATTTCTTGGCGATAGCTCCGAGGGTGTCGCCGTTCTTAATCTTATAGTAGGTGACGCCATTCACCGAATAGCCTCCGTTGAGTCCGGTCTTCTGCATGAGGTCGATCTCGGCACGGCGATTATGTACCAATTCGGCCGCGCGGTAATGGAGGATGGAGTCCTGCAGGTCTATATAATCGGTCACACGGTCGGCGGGGAGACAGATAGAGTAGTCTTTGCCTCCGGGAACTATATCGCGAGCATATTGCGGGTTGAGGCGGCGCAGTTCTTCGATGGGGATATCCAATACGGTACTTATCTGCAGCAGGTGTTGTCGCGCCGAGGAGCGGATAGTGTCGGTCGCTTCGGTCATCTCGATAGCCGCCGGGCATATACCATGCATATCGGCGTAATTCATAGAGTAGGCTGCGGCTATGTAGATAGGCAGATAGCTGCGTGTCTCGCGAGGCAGGAAAGGATAGATAGACCAGAAGTCACGTTTTCCTCCTGATCGGTGGATAGCTTTATTGACATTACCCGGACCGCAGTTATAGGCAGCTATGGCTAAGTTCCAATCGCCGAAGAGCGAGTAAAGGTTTTTGAGGAATCGGCACGCCGCTTCGGTAGAGCGAATAGGATCCATACGCTCATCGATGAGGGAGTTGATTTCCAATCCATATAGTCTTCCTGTTGACGGCATAAACTGCCAAAGGCCGGCAGCTCCCATGTGCGAATGAGCCATCGGGTTGAGGGCCGATTCAATAACCGGCAAGTAGCATAACTCGTACGGGATATCGTAGCGGCAGAGGATGTCCTCGAAGAGTGGAAAATAATATTCTGCTTTGCGCTGAAGTGCCGCCAATTGTTTGGGATTGCGACGGGTATAGCGTAAGATAAAAGATCGTACGACTTGGTTATACGGCATCTCGATAACGAACGGCAGTTCTTGCAGACGTTGTTTGTAGACCGAATCCGGCAACTCGGGTAACGGAGCGGGAGTCTGACAGAAAAGGGTGTCAGCCGGAGCAAAGGCATTAAACATCTCGAGCGAGTCGGCGGTCAAGGTGTCGGTAGCTAATGAGTCGACCGTTAAAGAATCGGCCGTAAGCGTGTCTATCGTCAGGCTATCGACAGGTTCTTGCGCATATATGTAGGCGCTCAGGGAGAGGGAGAGTATAAGGATAAGGTGTTTCATCGAATAGTAAATGCAAGTTTAAGTCCGGCTTCGCCCCGTTGGTATAGTGGGTCGTAATACATCTGAGGTGCGACATTGAGACTCAGGTCTGGTGAGATATCAAAGTCGAATAATTGGGCATCGACGAAGGCGTCAATGATAGTCAGGCCATATACCAAAGCGGTACATACGATAGCTAAGTCACGACTGCGTCGATAGAGGTTTTGTTTGCTATTAAGCGTCTTAGTATAGGAGTCGCGGCCGCCCATCATCTCGATAGTATAACCCTTAGGGAGGATGGCATTATAGGAACGCGAGGGGTCATCGGACAGGACAGGGTCGGTGAGGATGTCACGATAGGCTTGTTTATAGTCCTCGTACACATTGCCGTTCCACCGGATAGCATATATACAGCCCACGAAGGCACCAAAGACGATAGGCAGTTTCCAATAACTGCGGTTGTAAATCTGTCCTAAGCCGGGCACAAGGGCGGCCATCCACACGGCACGTCCGGCATTGGGGCGCCAGCCGTCATCCCAAGTGGCATTCAGGTCCGGCATGATAGTATCACCGATATAGATGTCATGTTCGCTAACCCTAATCGTATCACCGGAGAATCGGAATTTCAGACTGTCGTTATTAAGTGCGGCGACAGAATCCCGCTTCACTTGCTTGACATGTCGTGCCGCCATGAGTTGTAGCGGCAGGATAAGACATAGTATGATAAGTAAACGTTTCAAAGGATGCGATGGATAAGTTGTTGCAGTTGTTGTTCGTTCTTAAAGGATATAGTTACACTCTTACCGGTAAGACGCACTTTGGCACCGAGTGTGGATTCTAAGCGTTGTTGCATATCCGTAAATGTAGACGATTGGGGAGCACGAGGCGTAAGGTCAACAGGTTTGGCGTTACTTACCCATTCTTCTACTCGTCTGACGGACAGACCATCGCGCAGGATGCGTTTGTAGAGAGTCAGCTGTTGCTCTGCCGATTTGCATCCTAAGATGGCGCGTGCGTGCCCCATCTCGATTTTTTTCTCTTTGATACCGATTTGTATCTCGGCCGGCAGTTTGAGTAGGCGCAAATAATTGGCTATGGTAGCTCGTTTCTTGCCCACACGTTCCGACATACGCTCTTGGGTGAGTTGATAGTCGTCCATAAGGCGTTGATAAGCCAGGGCTATTTCAATCGCATCCAAGTCTTCGCGTTGGATGTTCTCGATAAGAGCCCACTCCATCACCTCTTCGTCCTTGGCGGTACGAATATAGGCTGGTATAGTAGTCAGTCCTGCCATCTTAGACGCACGGAAACGACGTTCGCCGGCAATAATCATATATGTGCCGTCATCATTCTTGCGCAAGGTGATAGGCGATATAACGCCATGTTCGCGAATAGAGTCGGCCAACTCTTCCATCGCTTCTTCATTGAAGTTGCGTCTGGGTTGATCAGGATTGGCTACGATGCTACTTAACTCAACTTCGCTGATGGAGGATGAGCCGCCGGTAGTAATACGGGTATCGATAAGGGCGTCTAATCCGCGCCCGAGTCCGGTTAGTTTTTTCATAGTTACTTTTTGGTTTTGTCGAGCAGTTCTTTAGCTAAGGCTTGGTAGTTTTTGGCACCTTTGGACGAGGCATCATAATCGATAACACTCAGTCCATGACTGGGTGCTTCGCTCAGACGTACGTTGCGACGAATGACGGTATTGAATACCAAGGTACCGAAGTGGCGTTTGACTTCGTCAAGCACTTGATTGCTCAGTCTGAGACGGTTGTCAAACATAGTGAGCAGGAAGCCTTCTATCTGCAAAGAAGGGTTGAGTTTGGATTTAATAATCTTAATGGTATTAAGCAGTTTAGCTATACCTTCCAAAGCGAAGAACTCGCATTGTACAGGGATGATAACCGAGTCGGATGCGGTAAGCGAATTGACGGTAATCAGCCCTAACGAGGGAGAACAGTCGATAAAGATATAGTCATATTCATCGCGCACGGCAGCTAAGACACCCTTGAGGATATTCTCGCGATTGGGCAGGTTGAGCATCTCTATCTCGGCTCCGACCAAGTCGATATGACTGGGGATAATATCCAGGTTGTCAACAGTAGTGGGCAAGATAGCTTCGTGCGGGTTGATATCATTGACCAAGCACTCGTATATGGTGCTCGTTAATGATTGGATATCGACACCCAGACCCGACGAGGCATTGGCCTGTGGATCGGCATCGACGAGTAATACATTTTTTCCTTCGTGAGCCAATGATGCGGCTAAGTTGATAGCGGTAGTGGTTTTACCGACACCGCCTTTCTGATTGGCTAATGAAATAATTTTTCCCATATTTCGTTTGTGTTAATTTCTTTACATGCAAAATTGCGGAAGCGGCAACGATTGCGTCCGTGTACACTGCAAGGTCTGCAGCTAATCGGTATCTGTACGCAATCATCCGGCTGTTGCTTCCATCCGTAGTATCCTAAGGCCGGATGCGTAGCGCACCACACGCTAACCACCCGCAGACCGACCAGTGTGGCCAGGTGTTGGTTGGCAGAATCCATGCATAACATTACATCCAGCGAACGCATCAATTCCAATTCTTCCGCTAAGGTCAGTTGTCCGGCCGCGGAAACCACATTGGGGATTACGCTGGCCCATTGGCGCATCATCTCTATCTCTACCGCTCCGGCTCCGAACAAATATACGCGGGTATCAGGACGGGCGGCTATCTGCATGATGAGTTCGCGTGTCTGACGATAGGGCAGGATGTTGGATTTATGCTTGGCAAAAGGCGCTACGCCTACCCATTGTCCTTGTTTGGTACCATAACGTTCTCTGACGCTTTGTTGGGCTGTAGTGTTGATGGGAAGAGCACAGAACGAAGTGTCGGCTTCCCAGCCGGCCGAACGGAAGGTACGGATGTAACGGTCGGTTTCTGTAGGCAGTTGTTCGCCGCGATAGCCGGTCAAGGTAATACGTCTCTTCTCCGTGCGTCCGTAATCGATGACGCTGATAGGTTTGCCTGCCAAGCGGAAAAGGAATCGCAATAGACGCGTACGTATGACGTCTTGCAAATCCACTACATGGTCAATATGATAGGCACGCAGTTCGTGGAAGAGGTGGAAGATGCCTTTCAGTCCTCCATACGAGAAGTCTGCCTCATGGAAGACTACATTAGGAAGACCATAGAAAAGGTCACTCAGACGTTTCTTGCTGACTACGATGAAGCGATCGTCTGGGTAACGAGCACTCAACGATGCCAGTATAGGAACCGTCATCGCTACATTACCCAAGGAGGAAAATCGTAGTACAAGAATCGTCATAATGGTTTATTTAAGTTTAGTGGTCAATACGCGAACAGCTTGTTGCCAATCGTCGGGAGAGGAAAAAGCCGGTTGAGTATCGGTGTTATTGGTCCAACGACTCCAGCATCCTCCGAACCAGTAGGTCAGTGTGGTGCCGGGAGTATAAGGCATCAGTGCCAGGGCTGTATTAGCTATGGTACAAAGGGTAGTGGCATTGGGCATAATGACAGCCTCGTGTGTCTGGCCTAAGTCGATATTGTCGTACCACTTGCGATTGAGTCGCACAGCTCCCGGATCGTTGAGGGCGGTCTCGGTATAGACGATGGCATCTATGTCGTTGAGGTAGTGTAGTTCACCAATACTGTCATGCAGATATAGTCCTGCTCCAACCAAAATAGGTTGGTCCGGAAGTTGGTCATAAGGCGTAAACACTACGTCCGCGCGATTGAGTACTTGTCCGGCACAACAAGTAATGGTAATATCTTCGCTGAAGGGGAAACCGGCAATCAGCATACTGTCGTAATGAAGATAGAAGACCAAGCGAGTAGGTGTTTGTTCTATGATTTCCCACGTATCATATTGATCGCCTATGTATAGACTATCGTTGACCACTACTGCGGGACCGCCACAACCTGTAGTGTGCGCCACCTTGTAACCATCAAAACCGATACCGTGTTGCACATGATAGGGGATGCGGTAGTTGACATAGTTGTAGAAGAAAGTATCCAGCACTAAAGCGGGGGTATTCTTCATGAATATGTCTACACCATTGGATGGATTCTCCGGTGCCAAAGCAGGGCCGTAAAAACGATAGGCGGCAAAATCGTTCTCCCAAGCGAAGTCATCCTTACGTTCCGGGACATAACGACCATAGACCGTTGTTTGCGGCTGTTGGGAACAACTGATCCACGTGAGGGTTAGCAGAGCAAAAAATACAATCTTCTTCATCGTCGAGTATTATTTGGGTTGACGACCTATATAAGCCAATATTCCTCCGTCCACATAGAGTATATGACCATTAACCGCATCCGAGGCGTGTGAAGCTAAGAATACGGCAGGGCCTGCCAGTTCGTCGGGCTCTAACCAGCGTCCTGCAGGTGTCTTGGCGCAGATGAAAGCGTCAAACGGATGTTTGCTGCCATCGGCTTGCGGTTCGCGTAGCGGTGCCGTTTGGGGGGTTGCTATATAACCGGGACCGATGCCATTGCATTGGATGTTGTATTCTCCATATTCGGAGCAAATATTGCGGGTCAGCATTTTCAGTCCGCCTTTTGCGGCAGCATATGCCGAGACTGTCTCGCGGCCCAATTCGGACATCATAGAGCAGATATTAATAATCTTTCCTTCGCGGCGCTCCATCATCTCCGGCAGCACGGCAGCTGAGACAATATAGGGACCGACAAGGTCGATATCGATAACCTGCTGAAACTCGCTACGTTTCATCTCATGCATGGGGATACGTTTGATGATGCCGGCGTTATTCACCAGGATATGAATGGGACCTACTTCGGCATGAATAGTCTGCACCAGTGCGGCTACGGCGTTCTCATCCGTAACATCGCATACATAGCCTTTGACGTTGTCAATACCTTCTGCATGGTAGTCGGCTATAGCTTTAGCGATAGCTTCCTCACTGCGCGCATTGAAGATGATAGTCTGTGCTCCGGCTTGAGCAAACGCCTTGGCGATAGCAAAGCCAATGCCGTAACAAGCTCCGGTTACCCAGGCGTTCTTACCTGCCAATGAAAATAGATTAGTCATTTTATCTAAGGTCTGTTATCTTACTGAAGTCTTGATCGCCGTAGTCGAGGTTCTCGCCTCCCATTCCCCATATAAAGGTATAGTTATGGGTGGCAGCAGCCGAGTGAATGGACCATTCGGGGGAGAGAACAGCCTGATTGCCACGCATCCATATATGGCGCGTCTCCTGTACCTCGCCCATGAAATGGCAGATAGCCTGGTCTTCGGGAATGTCGAAGTAGAAATAAGCCTCCATACGGCGACTATGTACATGTGCAGGCATCGTGTTCCATACAGAGCCGGGAGCCAACTCGGTCATGCCCATTTGCAGTTGGCAGGTGGGGAGGACTTGGTTGACAATCATCTTATTGATATCGCGTTCGTTGGACATCTCCAAACTGCCCATGTGAGCCACTACAGCGTCCGCTTTGGTAATCTTGCGGTCGGGGTAGGAGGTGTGTGCATTGGCTGACAGGAAATAGAAAAGAGCCGGATGAGCAGCATCGGTGCTCTCAAAGGTGACCTGTCGGTCTCCCTGACCTAAGTATAAGGCCTCTTTATAATCCAACTCATAAGCCTGACCATCTACGCGTACAACACCCTTTCCGGCACCGACATTGTATATGCCCACCTCACGTCGGGTGAGGAAGAACGGAGCCTTAAGCGGATCGATAGCCTCCAGAGGAAGAGTTTCCTTAACCGGCATAGCACCACCGACAATCATACGGTCATACATAGAATAGACCATATTCACTTCGTCGGCGACGAAGAGGGTCTCAATTAAAAAGTCACGACGCAAGCGTGCGGTGTCGTAGTGCTTAGCGTCCTCGGGATGGGCAGCATAGCGAATTTCGTAGTTGGTTTTCATTTCTGTATCTTTGTTTTATTCATTTTCTTACGAGGGGTGACATCCCATAGATAACCCACGTTGAGACTGAGACTCAGAGGATTGGAGGTCTGGAAATAGTCACGTTTACTATCATTGAAATAGTTGCCAAAACTATAGTCGAAGCGAGCCTCAAATTGGAATACACCGGCTTTTTTAGAGTTGCAGTAGAAACCTACTCCGACAGCCAGTCCCCAATCGACGATGTTGTCCAAAGTGCTATATTGCGTGCGGTGATCCGGATCCTGATGTTCACTACCGCTCATGTATTCGTGGATACAAACGCCCACTTGCGGACCGAGGTTGATGAAGCCTTTCCAGTTTTTCTTCCCAAAATAGAAATGGGTTAGGAAGGGCAGTTCCAAATAGTCCAATCTCCGTTTGTAGTGCACGTTAAGCGAATCGTCGTTGGTATTCTCTCTCCATCCGCGTTGCATCCAGTTTAATTCGACCTGCAGACCAAAGTAACGATTACTGCAATAGCGAAACATCAGTCCTGCATTGCCTCCCAAGAGGGCTGTTTTGAGTAACTCACGTGTGCCGGGCACTTCTGGTGTAAACATCGTAATAGAGGCAATCACACCGCCGTGCGCTCCGAAATACATCTCCGGTTGGCGAAGACGAGTCTGGGCATTCAGCGAAGCGAAGGTCGCCGTCAGGACGAGCAGTAATATAATAATACGTGTATGTTTCATTGGCGTATAATATGCAGGTTTTGATTCTCATATCCGCCGAGCGAATCGGTGCGGAGATAACGTATGGCGGATTGTATGCCTTGGTATTCGCGTGCTAATATACTATCTGCTATCGAGGCATCGGCATAACGCAGATACGGCAAGACGGATAGAAGATGACGTGTGATGTCGTAGCCGAGTAGGTCGTAGTACGGCAATTCGTCTGCACGAGAGTGGTGGAAATAATGATTCCATGCGGCAGCATAGGCTGTCTCTTGCCATTCGGGATGAGCCGTCATGTTGGAGACGTATAACTGAGGTAAGATAATTGTCTCGTTTTGCCAAGCATAGCGCGACAGAAGTGTCAGTTGCTTTCCTTGCCTGATAGCATCCAACATATAAGGCATTACAGCCTTCAGGTTGCTGAAGCGCTCGGTATTGAAGAGGATGATATTCTCTACACTGTCAGCCAAGTCGTAGACTAATGAGTCAGCTAGTATCTGGTGCACAGTAGTATAGGCTACCGGTACGCGGCGTTGGCGGATGGCCTGTTGCATCCATTTGACACTCTGTGGTATATCATCTTCGTCGGCTTTGATAAAGAGACAACGTACCGAGTCGCCTCGGGAGGCAAGATATTCCGCCATAACTGAGGCTTCGCTTTGAGCCGAAGGATTGAATTGCAGTAAGGTGGGGGTACGGTTGATATTGGGTACAGAAGACGAGAATGGAATAAGTATATACGGCTTGTGCGTCTGTGCCCATTGTGTGACTAACTGTACCTGAGAATTATAGACCGGACCGATGATAGCATCAAGGTTGTCTAAAGCGGTGCTATCGATTAATTGCTGCAGACGGATATCCGACTTACCGATATCGTAGGTGAATAGTTCATAGCGTTGGCCGCGTTGCTGTGCTTCATATAAGGCGATAAGGGAGCCTGTATAGAAGTCGTAGAAGCGGTCCATGAATCGGTCACGTTTAATCACTTCAGCCTGGATAGGCAGGAGCATACCGATGCGCACAAGTGAGGTGTCCGGTTCTAAGGTGTCAACTATTATCTGTTCCTGTTCTGGTGCTGCCGGTTCGTCTTCCTGGATGACAGGTTCTACTACCGGCACGAAGACAGGTTCTTCTTCTACCGGTGCAGGCTGCGGCTCAAGGACGGGCTGAACGGCTTGAACTTCTTGAGGTATTGCACGTTGTTTAACGGGAATCAGTAGCGTCTCGTCATAGCGCAGACCGCGTTCACGCAGGAAGGGATTCCATTTGATGATTACTTCCTGACTGATCTCGAAGTTACGACTGATGCGCCAGAGGCCTATACTCTTTTCTACCCGGTAGCGATAGACAGCAGTGCCGTTTATCGTGTCAATGGGGTAATCCAGCAGTTGCGCTTGCGCCGGAATAAGGAGCAAGATGCCGAGAGTAAGGACTATCAATTTGTATATTTTCATCTTCGCGTATATTTTTTCTTACGTATCCACCACACGATACCTCCTGTGCATACGAGCAGGAGTAGGGGCAGACAAAGACTGAGTATCTGTATGTACGGCAGCAGTTGGCGAGCGTGCGTGTCGTTAATCAAACGGAGGCGTACGCTGCGGCTGCGCAGTTGCATTAGGTTGCCGTCATCGGTGAGCCACAGAACACTATTGACCAGCATGTCGCGGTTGCCGAACTGCATTTGTGTATAGCGGTCGTAACCTAAGGGTAGCGGTTGCCCTTTATACCACTCGTTGCGGGCTATACTGCCGCAGGCTATTACTATCTGACGACTCTGTCCCGAAGTACGGAAATAGTCAGTCGGCATCTGCACTTCGTCCGGCGGCATACGGTGCGCATAGAGCGAGGTGAACGTACCTTCGATGGATGCTGCGACGGGCACATAGGCGTGTGTAAAAGCAGAAGCATCTATATCCCATTCGCTCAGGTTAACTTCGGCCGGCACAGGGGTCAGGCGTGTGGCGGAAGAAGTGGCTAAGAGAATCGTCTTGCTTAGCCCGTCCTCTTCACCCACGATATCCAGACACGAGGACAGAGTAGCACTCACCGGTGCCACACCGCGCGTAATAGGAGAAGCTTCGGATGTCAACAGCAGCGGAGCGTAGGTCCACGGTACGGGCTGGTAGTTGGCAGCGGTAGATGCCGGTTGCCCGGCTGCTGAGACGGCAACGGGGATAAGCATACACTGCCTGTCTTGCACCAATATTGGATTGATGCGTATGCCATAACGGAAGAGCAGGTCGCGCAGGTGGTAGTCCTCGGCAATGACGGGGGTCAGTCCGCCGGAGGTGAGCATATCTTCCGAGAACTTCACCCCATTGACTATCCACAATATACTACCGCCGTGCATGATATATTGGTCGAGAATAAATTTGTCCGTCTCGCTAAAGTCTTGTTGCGGGTCGGCTATGATAAGTGCCCGATAAGGCATCAGGGCGGTCACATCGGTGCCTAATACGCCTCTGTCCACCTGGAAATAACGACTCAGCGCCTCACTCAGGTCGTAGACGGAGCGCTCATCAGCCTCACCGTGACCTTCCAGAAAAGCAATACGCTCGGTGCTGTCTTTGCAGATGGAGTAGATGACTTCGGCAAAAGCATATTCCAGGTTTTCGATGCTGTTGTTGAGGTTCTCCTCGCCGCTGAGGCTACGGTCTTGATGGAGTAAGGTCACCGGTGCCGTACGTCCCTTATAGCGTACGATAGCATAGGGGTAGACAGGCGTCTGAACGGTCTGTCCGTTGCGCTGGCGTTCGTGGATAACAGTAGGAGCAAGTCCGCTCTCTGCTGCAGAGCAAAAAGCATAGTCACGAATAGGTGCTCCCGCTGCCTGCATCTCGGTCAGCAAGTCGTGTGTGGCTACACGCAGACGCTCAAAACCGGCATTCAGGGTGCCTTCGTCCAGAAGTACACACACCTCCACCGGCTCGGTCACGCTGCACACTAATTCTTGTGCCGACGGACTGAGCGTATAGCGTTTATCTGCCGTCAGGTCCCAGCGCCCAAGCGAGGCTTGAGCACTGGCTGCCAGCAGAAGTGCGACGATAAGTATCCTATGTCGTATAGCCGAAATCAAAAGGGGGTAATTTATTCTTGTCCCTTAATATCTTCCCACACTTCGGGAATAATTGTTACCGTATACTTAGCGCGCAACTGTTCTACCCACTGACGCTCTAACTCGTCTTGGTAAGCCGAGGTTACCTTACTGCGTTCGTCGGTATATACTTCCGGATTTTTCAGTTTCTTACCTACAGCCATGACGATAGGCATTTTCTCATCCGGTGTATAAGTTGCGCCTTTAACTTTCAGACCATAGTAGTCAACAGCGGCGTTCTGACCCTGTTGCCATAAACCGTGCTCCACGCGCACGAACTTAACACTGTCGTTATTGACACGGTGGTCGATATACGAGCGTATTGAGTCGGGATTAGCACTGCGGATAATGTTGCGAGCCTGTTTAGCAGCTGTCTCGTTGGCGGCATAGATGATATAACCTTTGTAACGAGGTGCAGCCCAGGTGAAGTCTTTCTTATGAGCCTTGAAATAAGCAGCCAGACCTTCTTCATCTTTAGCAGCTTTGTCCCATACATTCTTGAGGCTGATGTCGAACAACAAGATGCCATCGTGGTATTCGCGTACCAGATTAGCCAATTCCGGATAACGCTCTTCGAGGTGGGCATCGGCATATTCACGCACTTCGTTATCGGTCATGGTGTTCAGACCATAATAAGCGCGGGTCTTTTGGATGAAAGCCTTGTCGGCTTCTTTCATGCGTTCGTCGCGCTGCACTTGTTTGAGAATCTGATTACGCATACTGTCGAGCGGTTGCATAGGACGGCGATCTTCTACGCGGGCTATGTGCCATCCAAAACGACTGCGGAAAGGCAGACTCGTCTGACCGGGTTGCAGGGCAAAGACAGCCTGCTCAAAGGCGGGCACCATCACGCCCTTACCAAACCAACCTAAATCACCGCCACGCATAGCTGAACCCTTATCGTCACTGGCTTCGCGGGCTGTGGCAGCAAAGTCGGCTCCGGCAAGCAATAAGTTATAGATACTGTCGATTTCGGTTTTGGCTTGTGCTTCACGTTCTGCGCTCTCTCCCGGCACCATCTTCATGATATGAGCGGCTTTAACCTCTTCGGTAGGAATCTCTTCTTCCACTAAAGCTATGTGGAAACCATACGGGCTGCGGAAGACTTGCGATACCTCGCCTACGGTTGTGTTGTAGACAGCATCCTCAAAACTATAGACATAGCGGAAGGGGATAATCCATCCTAACTCACCACGATTGTCTTTGACGCTGGGATCCATACTTTCGGCTACAGCCACTTCAAAGAAATCTTCCGGTGTGCAAGTGGTCACAGCTTTACGTCCTTTACCTTTGGTGACGGGCAGACCAACGGTTACGCGTTCGCGGATAAGGTTGATCTTATCTTCTGCAGCCTGACGTGTCGAGTCATCGGCAGCAAGCGGGCATTCGATGGCGATGTGCGCAGCGCGACGCATCATGCGCATTCGGTTGTAACTCATCTGTACAAGACTGTCAATAGCCTCTTGGTCCTGCATGTACTTAGGAATAGCCTGTGCACGATAGCCCTTCAACTCTTTGCGGAAGGCAGCCGTCGTGTCTAATTGTTGCGCTTCAGCTTCGGTAACTTTGAGTTTGAAGTTGATGAACATCTCGAGGTACTCATCGGGAGTCTTCTTCTCCACAGTGGTCTCCTGGTTGTTCTTTTGATAGATGTACAAAAACTCGCCGGCCGTAACAGGCTGGTCATTGATGGTGAGCAAGACGCGCTCATCGTTCTGCGCCCAGGCACCCACTAAGGTTCCTAAGGCAAAAAGGGATAATACAATTCGTTTCATATACAATGATTTTTAATGTCTTTCTAACGTTAGCCGCTTCTATGGCAATTAAATTCGCGGGCAAAATTACAAAATATTTTTGATATATCAAAAAAAATATGTACTTTTGTGGCCGTTTTGTGGTAAACAGACCGATTAAATAAGTTATGTGGACACTTTTGGCATTCGTATCGGCGCTCTGTTTGGGATTTTATGATATCTCCAAGAAGATAGCGCTGCGGGAAAATAAGGTAGTAGATGTGCTGACTATCAGTGTTTGTGTGTCTTCGTTGTTTCTGTCTGTTCCTCTCATCCTCTCGCGAGTATGTCCGGAGGTGATGATGGACACTCATTTTTACGTGCCGACATTGGACGTGGAGGCGCATTGTTTTACCCTCCTCAAATCGGTTATTGTCCTCAGCAGTTGGATTTTTGCCTATATTTCTCTCAAGCACTTGCCTATTTCCGTAGTCAGTCCGATGCAGGCTACGCGACCTATGTGGACGCTGGTGGGGGCACTGCTCATCTTTCACGAGCATCTTAACGCCTTTCAGTGGGTAGGTATCCTACTGGCTGTGGGCTGTATATTTGTCTTCTCTTTTGGTAAGAAATCGGAACTCAGACATCCTACTTCTACCACCAACAATCACTACTATATCGCCCTTGCGTTAGCGATACTTTTAGGAGCTTGTTCCGGCCTGTATGACAAGTATCTGATGCGCCGGTATGACCACAATGCGGTGCAAGTGTATTACACTTTTTATCAGGCCGTTATGATGCTTGTCGTGTGGGTGGTGATGAGGCGGAAGACTCTGGCAGCAGAGCGTCAATCTGTTACCCAAATCGGCGTTATCGTATTGATAAGTCTTTTCTTGATCGTGTCGGATAATGTCTATATGCTGGCCTTGCGCGACCCCGAATCGAAGATAGCTATCGTCAGTACTATTCGTCGCGGAGGAGCAGTGATAGGATTTGCCTATGGCCTGCTCTTCCTGCGCGAGCCTGACCCTTGGCGTAAGGTCGTATGTATGTCGGGTATTATAGCCGGCCTGGTCTGCCTGGCATTCGGGTCAATATAACCCTCCGACCGTGGGGTGAGAAGGCCCCCCGGCTCCAAATAACAGAATCAGGGACGCCCTTGTGGATGTCCCTGATTTTGTTACCTTGGCGGAGAAAGGGGGATTCGAAAATTGCCTTTGGCAATAATCGACAGAGCGTAGCGGCGGAGAACCCTCCGACCGTGGGGTGAGAAGGACCCCCGGCTCCAAATAACAGAATCAGGGACGCCCTTGTGGATGTCCCTGATTTTGTTACCTTGGCGGAGAAAGGGGGATTCGAACCCCCGGTACCCTTACGAGTACGACAGTTTAGCAAACTGTTGGTTTCAGCCACTCACCCATCTCTCCAATTCGGTTAAGGGTTGCAGTTGAAGTGTTTTTTTTCAAAAGCGGCTGCAAAGGTACTGCTTTTTTCTGATATATGCAAATATTTTATCAAAAAAATGCCTTTTTAGCCTAATTTAGCCAATGCCAGATCCTCTTTGCGTGTCATTTCTGCTCGCGTCTCGGGTGTTTTGTCGGCTTGTCCGGTCAGGTGCAGAATGCCGTGGATAAGGATGCGGTGCAACTCTTGAATAAACGCGTCTTCTCCCTTCCCAAACTGCTCCGCATTCGTGCGTACGGTATCTAAGGAGATATAGATATCCCCGCTCAACGTGCCGTTGGTTGAGTAGTCAAAGGTGATGACATCGGTGTAATAGTCGTGATCTAAGAATTGGCGATTGACCTCCAAAATGCGCTCATCGTCGCATAGTATATAGGTTACTTCGCCTAAGGCAAATCCGTAATCGGCAGCCACAGCACGAATCCAATGCTCCGTGCTACGGACCTCCAACTGAGGCATATCGACATTTTGTGTGACAAAATGAATCATCGTCTATTGTATTCTTTACAGCATACAAAATTAGACCTTTTTGGGCGAATTACCAAATATTTTTGCATAAAAATGCACTTTTAGGTTGATTTGTTGATTTTTATTTGTGTATATGCCGATTTTTTTGTACTTTTGCATGCTGACTATGAAGCGTGTCGTAATAACAGGATTAGGTATTTGGTCGTGTCTGGGGAAGACGCTGGACGAAGTGCGTGAATCGCTCTATACGGGGCGGTCGGGTATTGTCTTGGACCCTGTGCGTAAGCAGATGGGTTTTCGGTCGGCACTGACGGGCTATGTGGAAGTGCCCGAACTCAAGCAGGCACTATCTCGCGCACAGCGGACGTTTATGCCGGAGCAGGCTAAGTATGCCTACTGCGCTACAGAGCAAGCCTTGCGTCAGGCCGGCATCGATGCCGATTGGCTCGATAAACACGAAGTGGGACTGCTGTACGGCAATGACTCCAGTGCCGAACCTGTTGTACGCAGTACGGACAAGATACGCGAGAAGGGCGATACTACCTTATGCGGTTCGGGAGCTATCTTCCAATCGATGAACTCTACGGTGACGATGAACTTGGGTACTATCTTTCACCTGCGCGGTATCAACCTTACGGTCTCGGGCGCCTGTGCCAGTGGTGCACACGCTATCGGCTTGGGAGCCTTGCTGATACAGAACGGCTTGCAGGATACGGTTGTCTGTGGCGGAGCGCAAGAGGTCAATCCCTATGCGGTAGCTTCGTTTGACGGTATATCGGCCTTCTCGGTGCGCGAAGAGGCACCGGCAAAAGCCTCGCGTCCTTTTGATCGCGACAGGGACGGACTGGTGCCGTCGGGGGGAGCCGCTACCGTGATACTGGAAGAATACGAACACGCCGTATGCCGCGGAGCGCCTATCTTAGCCGAAGTGCTGGGCTACGGTTTCTCGGCCAACGGTGAACATATGTCTTCGCCCAATATCGAAGGACCCGCACGTTCGTTGCGGATGGCTATCGAACGGGCAGGTATCGACCGCCGTGAGATAGGGTATCTCAACGCACACGCTACGTCTACCCGAGTGGGCGATAGCCGCGAGGCCCAAGCTATCTATGAGGTATTCGGTGATCAGCCTACCGAGGTGACAAGCACCAAAGGACAGACTGGTCACGAGATGTGGATGGCGGGAGCCAGTGAGGTCATCTATTCGCTACTGATGATGAAAAACGACTTTATCGCCCCTAACCTCAACTTCGAGAATCCCGATGAGGACAGTGCTCGACTGCTGATTCCTGCTCAGCGCGTAGCGAAACATTTTGACACCTTCCTGAGTAACTCGTTCGGGTTTGGCGGCACCAATGCCTCGCTGATTATCCGTAACCTATAATTAGCTTATAAACATACAATATATGACTCAACAAGAACTGATAACTAAGATTAATACCGTACTGGCTGAAGAATTTGAGGTCGATGCCGCTGTGATGACGCCGGAGGCGAATATCAAGCAAACGCTCGCCTTGGACAGTCTGAGTCTCGTCGATCTGGTAGCCTTGATTGACGGCGAGTTTGGTGTCAAGATACCTACCGCCGATTTGCCCCAACTGACTACCTTCCAACGCCTGTACGACTATTTAGGAGAGCGTGCCCTGTAAATTGGTCATCATAGGTGCCGGATTGGGAGGTCTGGAGTGTGGTTATCTGTTGGCTCGACGCGGGTGGCAGGTGACCGTCTTGGAGCGCCACGCAGTGGCAGGAGGATGTCTGCAGACTTTTCGACGGAGCAACACGACTTTTGATACCGGTTTGCACTATGTGGGCGGACTGGGTGAAGGCGAGTCGCTTCATGCGCTCTTCGACTATTTCCAACTCTTAGACTTACCTTGGCGCCCTTTGGACCGCACAGGTTATGATGAGATAGTGACCGACGGTCGCTCTTTTTTATTACCCAATGGCTATGATGCCTGGTGTGAGCACTTGACGTCTTCTTTCCCGCATGAGCAACAGGGCATCAACACCTTGATGAACCTCTTTCGCCAAACAGAACAATACCTCTTCTCCTTCCTGCATCCCGATTCGACAGAGCATCAGCAGACGATGACGCTGTTCGGTATCTCAGCCTCTGAATGGCTGGAGCAGACGATACACGACCCGCTTTTGCGGAGCGTGTTGTCGGGTAACGGACTCAGGATAGGTCTGACAGAGGCAACACCTCTTTACTCGTACGCGCAGATACAAGGTTCGTACGTGCGCAGCGCATGGCGCTTAGGCGGAGGAGGACAGCAGATAGCCGACCGCTTAGTGGCCGGCATACGTCGGCAGGGCGGACAGGTGCTGACCGACGTGGAGGTCACCGGACTGGAGGAAACGAACGGACGTATAACGGCCGTTAAGACCGCACAGGGAGAACGCTACGAAGCCGATGCCGTCATAGCTGCCCTGCATCCGCAACGGCTGATGCCTATGCTCCACGACTGCCCGTCGGTACGCAAGGTATACCGTCATCGCGTAATGCAGATGAAGAATACAACGGGTATGTTTACCATGCACATTGCTCTCCGTCCTGGCAGTCTGCCTTACCTCAATCGTACCGTCTATATAACAGGTGCACAGCCTTTGATGATACATTCCTATCCCGACCGGCCGGCCTTGGATATCCTGACGCCGAGTGTCTGGAGCGAATGGGAACAGTGGGCTGACCAACGTGATGAGGCTTACGAAGCCTATAAGCAGCGCAAGGCGGAAGAGTGTATTCGTATCGCCGCGCAGCGCCTGCCGGACTTGCCCGCTGCTATAGAAAAGGTCTACACCTCTACACCGCTTACCTATGCCCGTTATACAGGTACCGTACAGGGCTCGGCATATGGATTGCAGAAAGACTGGCATTCGCCGATGACGACCTTATTGGCCACCCGAACGCCCTTACCTAACCTGTGGCTGACGGGGCAAAACAATAACTTACACGGCGTGCTCGGCGTGACAATGACGGCGCTGCAGACTTGCAATGAACTGACGGGCGAGAGCGGGTGGATAGAACAGATAATACAACAGCAACGATGAAGAAATATGCATTAGTTACGGGCGGCAGTCGCGGTATAGGACGCGCTATTGCTATTCGTTTAGCCACACAGGGCTATTATGTTATCGTCAATTACCAATCGAATGACGCTGCGGCACAACAGACGCTGGACTTGATTCGTCAAGCCGGCTCTGACGGCGAGTTGATGAAGGTCGACGTGAGCAATCGCCTGGCGGTAGAACAGGCCTTGTCACAATGGCAACAGTCGCATGAAGACGAATATATCGAAGTGCTGGTCAACAATGCCGGCATACGGCGCGACAACCTGTTGGTATGGATGGAACCGGACGAGTTCGAACAGGTGCTCGCTACCAACCTCGGCTCGTTCTACAATGTGACGCGTCCGCTGCTGACACCTATGATACGCCATAAATACGGTCGCATCATCAACGTGGCCTCCTTGTCTGGTATCAAAGGACTGCCCGGTCAGTGCAACTATGCTGCGGCTAAAGGGGGCCTGATAGCCGCTACTAAGGCTTTAGCCCAAGAGGTGGGACGCAAGAATATCACCGTCAATGCTGTTGCACCCGGATTTGTCAAGACGGAAATGGTGGAGGGACTGGATGAGGCGGAACTGAAGAAAAATATCCCGCTTAACCGCTTTGCCGAAGCCGACGAAGTAGCCGCCTTAGTGGCGTTCTTGGCATCCAAAGACGCCGGCTATATAACCGGCGAATGTATCTCTATTAACGGGGGATTATATACCTGATTACAGCAGGCTGAGCAACCACGCAACGCCTATTCCCAAGAATATACCTATTACTCCGCCCATCATACTGATGACGCGGCCGGAGAGCAGTACTTTCTTGTTACCCATAGCAGCCACCACGGGCGGAACAAAGGTCGGCGAACTGAGCAGCGAGATCTGCGATACCACGTACAGGTCACCGCTCACACGCAACAGACGGCAGAAGAGCAGGTGCAGCAATCCGCCGCAACACAGTGTCCAGAAGATAAACATACCGATGCCCCGGAAGTTGTCCACCATCGCATGCCATCGGAAGGATGAGGAGACAACAATCAGGAAGATAAGCAGGAACAGCATGCCCGACTCGAAGGTCTTGGGCAACGAACGCACAAAACGCGAGAAGGACGCTGCTACCGACAGGATAGTGACCGTCAGGATGATGACCATCTCGTTCATCACCGGAATCTCCGGATTATCGGCATTGGGGGCCACAAAACCCAACTTCCAATACAGTATACTTACGCCTATACCGATACCTAAGATCAGTAGTGCCAAGCCCCAGCCGGCTAAAGTCAGGAACCAGTTGTCGCGGGTGAGCAGGCCGCTGTAGTCTTCTACCTCATTCGTCGGCACCGGTATACGGCGGGGTTTCTTGCGCAACTCATTGGTTGTCTCGTCGCGATAGGGCAGCATACGACGGAAAGTCTGGAAGCCGCCGCTCAGCAGGAACAGCAAGAAGGGAATAGTCAGCATCAGCTGGAAACCTAATACTACCGACATCAGCGATGCATCGATACCTAAGGACAGACCTACGCCGCCTAAGTTGATTGTGCCGCCGGTGTATAGACCGCTCATCATCGCGGCTACCTCATCCAGGTGCTCGATATTCTTATTGCGGAACAAGAACCATCCGGAACCTACCGCTAACAATACCGCTACGACGCCTCCTACTAACGCCCACATCGTCTTGGGCAGCGCCTTGACCCATAACTTAAGGTCACAACTGAAGAGCAGTAAGGGTATCGCCATCGGGATAGCCATATTCATAATCAGCGTCTGCCATTGGACGAACGCTACCTCTTCCATACTGTCAGCAGGGAACTTAACGATACCTGTGGCCGCCATGATCAAACCGGCTATGTAGACCATCATAATCGAGCTCAGCGACTGAACCCACTTATGACGGTTGAAGATGTATAGTATCAATAGCGGAAGCAAACCATATAGCACGAGCGTAATGACCACTCGAACCATGATAGGATTGCTTATTATTTGTTCGGACATAGTTACCGTAAGTTAAAATCGGCTGCAAAGGTACTGCTTTTTTTTGATATGTGCAAATAAATTTACTAAATTTCGATTTTCGATGAGCATTAAGGAAGATAATATTTGCGTATGTGCAATTTTTGTTGTACCTTTGCACCGTCAATAATGATTTTTTGCGTATGAAACGTCTTTGTATGCTTCTTGTGGCTGTTATGTGCCTGGGTATAGCGGGGGTATCGTCCGTCGTAGCCGCCCCTAAGTATGTTATCTATGTCATCGGTGACGGTATGAGTCCTAACCACGTGATGGGGGCCGAGATGTACCTGGCGGAACTGGAAGGACGTATCGGTCGTGTGCCTTTGCGTATGACGCAGTTCCCCTATACCGGCTTTCTGACTACCTATTCGGTCTCCAATGCTATCACCTGCTCTTCGGCTGCCGGCACCGCCTTGGCTACCGGTGTCAAGACGCGCAACGGATACGAAGGCGTCGATACCCTTAAGCAGCCGCTTACCAGTATCGCTACTTTGCTTCATAACCAAGACTGGGCAGTAGGTATCCTCACCTCCGCCAGTATCGACCACGCTACGCCGGCATCGTTCTATACGCATACTACCGATCGCAACGACTACTACCATATAGGGCAAGACCTCGTTCGCTCCGATTTCGATTTCTTCGGCGGAGCCGCTTTTCAGCATCCCAGCGTACCCGAGAACGAACCGAATGGTATCGATCTCTACGCCATGACTGAACGGGCCGGATACGTAGTCGCGCGAACCTACGAAGAGGGCGAAGCTGCTCTCGAGGCCGACAAACTGATGGTCGTGCAGGACGGAGTGAGCCTGCCCTACGAGATAAATACATCTAAGGAAGACCTCCACCTGCCCGAGTTGACCTCTTTGGCGTTGCGCTTCTTGGAGAGCAAGGACCGTCCTTTCTTCCTGATGGTCGAAGGAGGCTTGATTGACTGGGCTAACCATGGTAATGACGGCGCTACTTCTCTTCGTGAGACCGTCGATATGGACCGCGCCGTCGAGGTTATCTATCAGTTCTATCTCCAACATGCAGATGAGACCCTCGTCGTTATTACTGCCGACCACGACTGCGGAGGCTTTGCCTTAGCCAATGGTGGCTATAAACTCAACCTGCAGGCCTTGCAGTACCAGACGATGTCCTCCGACTACCTGACCGACTCTATCCGTGCGCTGCACACCCAACGTGGTGAGGATTTGACTTGGGAAGAGGTACGCGACCTTATCGCCCGTGCTACGGGATTATATACCCACACCAATGTGAGTGACGACGAGGATAAGGACCTGCATAAGAGTTTCGACCGTATGATGCGCCGCGAGGATTCGGATGTTAAGACCATGTATAAGTCCTACAACCGTCTGGGTAGTGCGGCTATCGCCTTACTCAACGCTAAGGCACATCTGGGATGGACCTCCCATTCACATTCTGCCGCCCCCGTACCGGTTTTTGCTATCGGCGTAGGGGCGGAAGACTTTGTCGGCTGGTACGACAATACGGAGATCGTACCGCGGATGATGAAGATTATTAACGAATAATTTTATCGCTGTGGCTTAGGCATACGTTTGGCCTGGCCCATGGCTCCTGTAGGACATACCAATCGGCATAGGTGACAACCTACACATTTCTGTCCTACGATATGCGGCTGACGGTCCTCACCAAAGGTGATGGCCTGATGACCGCCGTCCATACACGAGATATAACAACGGCCGCAACCGATACATTTCTCGCGGTCTATCTTGGGGAAGATCATCGTCTCGCGATCCAGGGCGGACGGCAACACGATATTCTTCAACTCTTCACCCACCAGTTTTTTCAGTTCTACAATGCCGCGATCCTGCATATAATGTTGCAGACCTAAGCATAGGTCATCGATGATGCGGTAGCCGTACTGCATGACAGCGGTGCATACCTGTACGTTGCGGCAGCCGAGTTGGATAAACTCCAGCGCGTCGCGCCAGGTCTCTATACCGCCTATACCGCTCACGTCTACGTGTTTCTCAATGCCGGCTTTGCGGATGACGGGGTGACCGGTCATCTCGTATACCATACGCAGGGCAATAGGTTTGACGGCCTTGCCCGAATAGCCGCTGATAGTCTTTTTCTCGCTCACCTCGGCATCGTGGCTCATGGTGATGGACTTGATGGTGTTGATGGCGCTGATACCTTTCGCTCCGCCGTAATACGATGCTAAGGCGGGACGCTCCATCGACTGTACATTGGGCGTCATCTTAGGGATAACAGGTATCGAAACAGCATCCTTGATGCAAGATGTATAAGCCAGTATCAGTTCGTTATTCTGACCGATATCGCTGCCCAGACCGCTCAGACGCATCTGCGGGCACGAGAAGTTCAACTCTACGGCATCGCAACCGGCCTCTTCGGCCATCTTAGCCAACTCTATCCATTCTTCTTCGCGCTGTCCCATGATAGAGGCGATAATGCGTTTGGTGGGGTAATTGAGTTTGAGGCGGTGCAGGATGTCGAAGTCTACCTCATAGGGGTTCTCACTCAACTGCTCCATATTTCTGAAGCCGATAAACGGTGTGCCCTCTTTGCGTACAGCATCGAAACGCGGACTCACCTCGCGGATGTCTTGCTTGCAGATTGTCTTGTAGAACACGCCGGCCCAACCGGCCTCTAAGGCGCGGGCTACCATCTCGTAGTTGGTGCAGATAGCCGATGAGGCTAAGAAGAACGGATTCTCGCACACCAGATCGCAGAAGTTAATCTCCAGCGACGGCAACTCACTTTCTCCTTTCGACTCTTCGACTTCTCTCAACTTTAAACTCTCAACCTTCAACTCTTTTATCCTTATCGGCTTATCATAATGTATACAAGCCTTCTCGGCGGCGGCTATCTCCTCGTCGTTGAGTTGACCGAGCAACTCGCCGGCTGTCCATAGGTTGTCAAAACGCATGGCGCGCAGGGCACGGGCGACCTTGGCGCCGCAGGGGGCATCAGCACATAGTAAACAGCGTGCTATTTCTTCTTGGATGTGTATCATAGTCGAGTTGATTAGGCGTTAGCTAATATACGTTGGAGCCATTCGTAAGTCCTATCGGTCGAGGGTATCGACAATCGCTCTTGCGGCGAGTGTACGCCGTACATCTGCGGACCTATACTGATCATGTCTAAGTACGGATATTTCTCTAAGAATAGTCCGCACTCCAGTCCGGCGTGGATGGCCAATACCTTAGGCTCCTCGCCAAACAGGTCTTCGTAGGCCTTGCGGGCAACTTCTAATATCGATGAGTGCACATTGGGTGCCCAGCCGGGATAACCGTCGCCGTGGGTCACACGGTCGCAGGCGGTCGACAATACTTGCTCCACGCGGTCTTTGATTGCGTGTTTCTCGGCCTCTACGCTCGAGCGTTGACTGGTGTTCACTTCGATATACAATCCCTCCTCATCGCTGCGCATCTTGACGGAGGCGAGGTTGGTGGAGGTCTGTACCAATCCCGGCATATCCTCACTCATCGCTATCACGCCGTGCGGACACTCGCATAGGGCGTCTATCAGTCGGTACGCCTGCTCATGCGGGAGGATAGTAGCCGGCATGTTGGTCGACTCAAGAGTCAACTGCATCGTCGGCTCGGTATCCTTAAAGGCTTCTTCTACTTCGGCTTTGTAGGTGTTGAAGCGCACGATAGCCTCATGTTTCGCCTCGTTGGGCACTACGATGACGGCTTCCGCCTCGCGGGCGATAGCGTTGCGTAGATTGCCACCGTTGATGGTGCTTAATTCGTATCCTAAGTCCTGCAACCGCTGCAGGTAGTTGACGATGACTTTGTTGGCATTTGCGCGCCCTTTGTTGATATCGTCACCCGAGTGACCACCCGTCAACCCGCTCACCGCTACCCGCATAGCAAATAAATTCTGCAATCTTAAATCTTCAATCTTCAATGGCTCGTACCCCATACGAGCCAACGTGTCTATTCCTCCTGCGCAGCCGATAAATATCTGTCCGTCATCTTCGCTGTCCAGGTTGATGAGTCGTTGTCCGTTTAGCAGGCCGTCTTTAAGGCGGAAAGCACCGGTCAGTCCGGTCTCTTCGTCTACGGTGAACAGGGCTTCCAATGCCGGGTGGGGCAGACTCTTGTCCGTCAGTACGGCTAAGGCCATGGCTACGCCTATGCCGTCGTCGCCGCCTAAGGTGGTACCTTTAGCGCGTAACCATTCGCCGTCGATATAGGTCTCTATCGGGTCGGTCATGAAGTCGTGTTGTACATGGCCGTCTTTCTCGCATACCATATCCATGTGGGCTTGCAGGATGATACCAGGCTTATCTTCGTATCCTGCACTGGCAGGCACACGCATGATGACGTTCATAGCCTCATCGCGCACACACTCTATGCCGTGGGCGGAGGCAAAGTCGACGAGCCATTGGCTGATGCGTTCCTCGTGTTTACTGGGACGCGGTATCTGACGGATAGCGTCAAATAAATCAAATACTTGATTATTCATGGGCTACAGTGGGGGATATAGTACGTAATATATTTTCCGGACAGGGTACGCGGTTGGGGCCTGTGGGGTGATCCCATTGGTTGCGTTTGAATTGTCCGTTCTCCTCTTTGCGTTCTACGCCGTCCAGGTATTTGGTGAACAGGTATATACGCAACTCGCTCCAGCGGTCGAAAGCCTGTTGCGCCATCTCCAACGAGAATGTGGTCAACTTGCGGCGTATGGTAGCATCATCTATGCCTTCTTCGGCATCGGCTGCCAGGAAGTCGTCTATGGCATCTACGCGGGCATTAAACATATCATCCAAGGCGGCGCGCACGCGGTCTACATCGGGTTTCATACGCTCATATTTGGTGTACACCCAGTTGGCGGTGATGTTCCATAACCACCATGCTGAGGTGGGCGAATAGGTGTACATATCGCCGTTGTCGGCGCGGTACATATCGGGACACTCGGTCATGCGGCAGTATAGGGGCACATATACGCTCAGTGCTGCATCGTCAACGCCGAACCAGAAGATACCCTCTCTGCCCGGACGGGCTTGCGCTACGAACGAGCAGGCGGTCTGCTGCGTAGCGGTAGGACGGGCGTACCAGTATTTGGTGCTATCCAGCGTGTAGGTCAGCCCGCCGTAACGCAGTTTGGTGTTCCATATACCTGCTCCCGGACCCTTCGTGATGTCGAGCGGGGTGCCTTCGTATTGGTCGCGCATGCAGTCTTTCAGGTCCTGCGCACTCACCTTGCGGTTGGGACGGAAATAGAGCGGCATCGGCTCACCGGCGTCCTGGCCGTTGGTGGCTAAGAAGGTGCGCCCGGTGGCGTAGTCGTAGTAGCGGTCCATGTCGTTACTGAAGTGGCGGAAGAAACTCCATACGCGTGCTTCGCATACGTATAAGCCCGAGAAGTCGTACGGGTTGTAGGCCTTGGCGAAGTTAAACTCCTCGTCCTTGCCGGCAAAATAACCTTTCTCGCGGGCGAAGGTGATGACGTCGCGGTGCCACATTACGGTGCCGTCTTTGGTCTGATAACCCAATTTAGTCTTGCGTTTGGGCGCTTTGACGGGGAGCGTCGTCGTGCGTGCCTGGTTGGCGTGCGCCGATATACAATCGTCGGGTATGCGGGAAGCTACCCATACGGCACCTTTCTTACCAGGACCTTTACCTATCATATCCATCAGCCACACCTCTTGCGTGTCGGCTATCGAGAAACTCTCGCCGTCACTGGCATAACCGTATTCTTCTACTAAGGCGGTCATGCACTCTATGGCCTCGCGGGCGGTGCGGCAGCGCTCTAAGGCTATCTGCATCAGACTCACATAGTCTATACCGTCGATGATGGTGTCCAATAACTCGTGGCGGCCACCCCAGGTCGTCTCGCCGATGATGAGCTGGTGCTCGTTCATATAACCTACTACGCTGTAGGTGTGAGGCACCTGAGGTATAGTGCGCAGCGGACGCCACGTGTCGCCTTCTCTTACCTCACGTACCGCACCCGGCTCATGATCCATGGCGGGGGTGAACTCCAATATGCCGTAGTGACTGTAACTGTCCTGGGCATACGTCACCATCACGCTACCGTCTACCGATGCGTCTTTACCTACTATAAAATTCGTGCACGCCCATATACCCGTGCACCCTGCAACCAGCAGGATTAGAGCCAATACAATTCGCTGTTTCATTATCGTGATAATTGATTTGTCTGCTTTGCGGTGCAAAGGTACAACAAAAATTGCACATACGCAAATTTTTCAGTGTGTTTTTGGCGCTGCAGAATAGAATTCGCTTTTATTAGTTGTTGACGTGTTTGTCGACGTGCTTCTTGTGTGCTCGGGCGTATGGCGGTTTAAAATCCCGCAAAAGAACTTGTTCTGAGCGGAGAGGAAGCATCGCGGCTGCCCTACGAACGCGTTCGTCTTGCAGCAAGCGCATGCTGACGAGCGCATACTGAAAGCCTCTTTATGTTTTAGTGGGCTATCCGGCATTTTATTTTTAATTTCTTCCGTAAATATTTGCATACGTGCAAATCTTTTTGTAATTTTGCACCCGATTCAACTTGTTCCTTTTGACACAAGAAAGGAACAAGCCATATGGAGAAGGCCATGAAGATATTTATTAAAGAGAATCGGGAGAACAAAAAGTTCGTCTCGGAAGTGGCAGCTGCTTTGCAAAAAGCCGGGCATCAAGTGTTTGTAAGTAGTGACTGTGCGGATGCGAACGAAGTTCTACAGTCGTGTCATGTGCAATTAGATCTTGCGGCAGCCGGAAATGCAAACGATACAGAAAGCATCGACCGTCCTTTTATCAGAAAGGATGTTGATTTGCGGGTGCGTAAGTTGTTGCAAGTAATTGGCACGTCAACCTTACCTCGCCGCCAAATAGTAGCTGAGTTGGGATTGAAACAACAAAGTAGAAGAAATTTCATTTACAATTATCTGCAGCCATCGATGGCGCAAGGCTATGTAACCATGTCCTTCCCGGGTACACCCAATAAGCCCAAGCAAGCATATCGGCTGACCGCAAACGGGCTGGAATTATATAATGAACTTTTCAGCAATAAAGAGGGTTAGCCTTGTTCCCTGCAATACGCACAAAAGGAACAAGCTGTATGTAGAGGGGAATGGGTTGTTCCTTTTGATGCAAGAAAAGGAACAAGCTGGACTAACAGAAGGAGAAATAAAAGTAATAGAAGGAAGAAAACATAATAAGAAAAACGACCGACCTTTATAGGCCGGCCGTTTAGTTATTGACGTGTTTGTCGACGTGCTGCTTGCCGATGGAGAAGATCCCCTCTCTGAATCGATTACCACACCAGTTTCTTGCCGCCTTGGATGACGATGCCGTGGTAGGTGTCGTCGACCGGGCGACCTAAGAGGTCGTAGGCGGGACCATTGGAAGTGTCGGCATTCACACCGTCAATGGCGGTATTGATGGGAGCAATCTCTATTCTGTCTGTCACCTCCACACCATTCACCGCAAACGCTTTCAGACTACTGTCCCACACCGCTCCTTCGGGGTAAATGACCTGGCAACCGGTGAGAACGACATTATCCATGTCTATCCAATCCCCGTGCATGAGGGTAAGATAACTTTTGTTAATGGTTAATACGCCTGCATTGTCGGTAGAATACACACCCCCTCCCACATACACATGACAGCCGCCGGCGATGGTGAGGTTCTTGTAAACGTATAAATCTCCGCCTATATCATATTGATTTGTCATCAGATGTAGAGAGCCTTCACCTTGTAGATATAGAGATACTGACTGATAGTTTTGTGCGTTGATATCTTGCAAGTAATTATCACGGAGCAACTCAATGTTGTAGGTGACAATTTGACTGCCGAATAGCGTTGCATTTTCCGATTCTTCTCGTGAACTTCCTATGTTCATATAACTCTCTGGTAGGTACAATCCGTTAAAGGCGAATGTTCTCGTGCTTGGCACAAAAGTCAAACTACCATCTCCTAAGGGGTCTATGCAATTGAGAGACGTGACTTTGGTCGTATTATCAATTTTAGCATAGGTATAGAATGAGCGTATATCTACCTTATCTACCAAGTTCCCCTCTGCATCTTCATAGCGGAGGGTCTTGGTATTATAGGATACATTTGGCGTCGTACACTCACTGTCGGTATAACTTATTCGTTCAAAACCGGCAATATAACTTTGTTGAAGGGTGGAGTAGTTAATCGATAAACCTGCTTTTGGGGTTGTACTAATGAGGCCGGCTCTACCTCCGTTTTTATCTGTACCATAAACGGATAGTGTGGTATTGGTAAGACCCACGTTCGTGTCGGTTATTATACCATCTATATTTAGCGATCCCACTATCAAAAGTGCCCACCGTTGGTGATTAGCGATACTATATCCTGAGGGACTGGAAATAGTAACCGAACCGGCACTCTGCCTCGTAATAGAAACGGAATGCTCGCAATTCGGTCCTATGACTATCAGTGTATCAGCCGTAGATGTGATTTGTTTCCCTGTGAAAATAATAGAATAGGAGGAGGAATTAAAACTAATTTTTCCATTACCAAGAATATCATTCTTGTTAGCATCTGTCACCTGTACGCCATCCACATAGATGTCGTATACGGCGGCATCTGACGTTACCCAAAATAGCGCTGCCCCCAAGAATAAAGATAGTAAGCGTTTCATAAGTTAGGTATTAAAAAGATTTTAAGCACTTATTATGGCGTACTTGTGTGCATCATAGGCCAATTATTCATCAATAACTAATTCGATTCGATTAACCCTCAGAGTTGCCAACGGGAAAACTCCATAGGGATATAGATGTCCTATTGCCGGCCATGAACTTTCCGATTTTAGTATCTCCACATAGAAGAGATAGTGATTATCCCCTTCGTTGAAAAACAAATCTGTAGCAGTTATTTTGTAAGGAACAGAAGATGTTACTATAGAAGAATACACAATACATTGTGTGTTAAAATCTACTTTTGGAACATCCATGTTGTTTGGACAAATGGATGCTAACTCGTCTTCGTTCCGAATGATATAAACCGGTAAACTATCAGACGAACCGATGTTTTCGGTTTTAGGCGTTTGAATATTCGCATTTTGCGGATTGAAGATTTGATTTAAGCAATTTGTGACATCCTCATCCAATACACATGGCGCAATTTTTTTCCACCGATAGGTTGTGTTTTCTGTATTCTTCTCGCATGCCATCAAGGCTATGCAAGCAAGAAGTAAGAGAAATAGTTTGGTTTTCATAACATAAATGTTTTGAGGGTTATACACGGGAGCGTATCCTATCAATTGATAGTTGCTTATGCCTTTAGCACGTTATACTGCCCTGCGTTTTCAAGGACAGTCATCTGCTGGATGGCAATCTGGTTGAGTTTATGCAGACGTTCCTGTTGAGGCATACCTTCGTTGATAAAGACCGCATTCAAGTTTTCCATATTGCTTAAGCAGATGAGTTGGTTAATAGTCGCATAATCGCGGATATTACCCTTATCATCTGGATGTGCATCGCGCCACTCTTTGGCTGTCATGCCGAATAGCGCTACGTTGAGGACATCCGCTTCGTTGGCGTAAATAAGTGAACGGTGGTATTGGTCTATTTCTTCCGGCACAAGGTTCGCCTTAATAGCATCAGTGTGGATGTGATAATTAATCTTTGCCAACTCGCGTTTTGCTGACCAGCCAAGAACCTTTTGTTCTTCGTCTTTTAGACGTTGGTATTCACGAATAAGGTAGAACTTGAATTCCGGACTTAACCATGATGCAAATTCGAATGCAATATCCTTATGCGCATATGTACCTCCATATCTTCCTGGTGTAGAAACAATTCCGATTGCACCAGTACGTTCTATCCATTGCTTGGAGGTTAACACAAAGCCGTTTGTGCCAGCATCCAATCTAATATTACTGAATTCCGTAAGATTAAACTGCGGGTTATTGATACGTTCCCATATTCCCAAAAAATCTACCGCATAGCGAGTTGATAGCCAATGCGAAATAACTAAACCGGTGGCTTCGGCATTTTTATACCGAGCCATATCTGTCAGTGATATATAATCTTCTGATTGCTGCTTAATGATAACAACATCACTTTCCTCGATGTGAATAGTGCTTTTCTTTGACATAGGGGGACTATTTTTTTCGCTTGCAAAGGTACAACTTTTTTCTGATATGTGCAAATATTTGGTGAGATTTTAGTTTGCACATCTCTCTACTGCACCATCTTCTTCCCGTCACGGATGACGATGCCATCTAAATTAAATGATATGTTTTTTGGGTGTAATACTATTTCTGGATAAAGAACTGCTTCAAGTTTATTGTTGATAGAATATACGGGCATGTATACACTATATGTGCGAGTTATATATAGATGTTTTAATTTGCTGTAGGGTCTCTTGTCTAATGTCGTCAATAACGCACAATTTGGAATTTTTCCACGATGCCTTTATTTTATGTACTAAGAGTAAACTATCAATCACTCTCTTAGAATCCTCATTCAGACAAAGCGCTATTTTATGCGACAGTAATTTGATATTAATCTTATCGTCAAACCCATAATAAAATGAGGATTCACAATGACAATCAATGCTAACTATCATAATTGATATAATAGTCACTATAAGTTTCCTCGCTCCCATATAAAGTGGTGTTGTTAGTTGATGGTTATTAATCTTGCCTGTTTGAAATGCTCAACCGGATAGCCTAACCCTGGATACAAGGCGTTAGAAACTGGATCTATATATTTGACATAGTCATCATCAATTGGATCTAACAATTCAAATGTAAACTTAAACGGAATTATGTAATCCGGAATGCCATACCTTCCCCAATCTCCACCATAATTGTGTCCTTCAATATCACAATAAAAAGACAATAAGTAATCACTTTTGCTAGTGATAATGTAATAACCTGTTCTTTTTGTTGTTTTACCATTATCGACGCAATTTATCACCCCAACGACGCGACCCTGCAAGAGGAGGCTTTTTTCCAAATCCTTCTTCTCGCACGCCATCAAAACTATGCAAGCGAAGAGTAAAAAACATAGTCTGGTTTTCATAACTTAGGTGTTTAAAAGATTACACATTCTAAATAGAGGTTATGGAGTTGGCTAAAGTCAATAGACCGCAATTTTTTTCTTGTACCCTTTTCCCTGTAGTGGTTTGTGCAGTAACGATATACACTCCTGACGATAGCAAAGAGATATCAATATCGGGTTGGCGAGATCTCAATATTAGTTGGCCACTAATGCTGTAGACGTAAATATTTTCTAATGGTTCAGCGGTATGAATTTGTGATAGGTTACATACCAGATTAGGGCAAATAAAAGTAGGTACGTCGGTGGCACTTTTATTATCGGTTTTTCTATCTTGAATAAATTGAGGGTATGGGTGTTCTTCCGGTGCAGTATGAATAGATGCTCGAAATTTTGACCCCCCCTTGAATGTGAGTTCCTGATGCAATTCGTATCTGTTTTGTGGCCCTCATATCTACAACTTGTCCTGTGTATGTGTTATAGCCTGATAGTGTTATAATAGATTCTTTTGCATAGTAACTTTCAAAAAGAGCAGAATCATTATTATTGTTAGTGGTTAATGTAACATTGGCTTCGTCTAATCTGAAATTACTTACGGCCTCTGCACGCTCATTCCAAACGCGCGCGTTATTTTCGTACATTACTGATCCTGTTGAACTACTGCCGTAGTATACATACGGATTAGACCAATGAAGTATTCTGTGGTTGTTGGATGTCTCACAACTAGATTCATAAGACATGATGGTACTCCATGCGTTCCCCTCTAAACAATTAATATATCCATGACCATAAGTATATGGTGTATTGGTACCGTCGATAGACCGATTGTGGCGACAACCGATTAGATGCCCGATTTCGTGAATAGCAGAATATCTCCATCCGCAATAGACATAATTTGGCCATATCATGCAAAATGCTCCATTCGCAGTTACGTTGATATCCCTCGCTACGCCGCAATAATTATCTTTATTTGTCATTAGAACGCATATGTCGGCAGCATATTTGTTTCTGAGCATATGGACTTCATCAATATACCCATCCCCTTGAGAGTGAAAATGATTTAACACCTGATCCCAACTATAAGAACTTTCGTCATAATCGGTCGGCCCTAAATATGCTAATTCTAAATGAGCATTTATTTCGCTATTGAGAAAACTCTCATTGCCTTCGTTGATGTATCTATATACTTCATTTTTAATACCTGTGGTTTGAGGATAACTCATCATTGATAATGCCGAAGATGTATACAAGAATAAAACACGAATTGTGGGAGTTGAATTAGATGCAATAGATTGTCTAATAGCACTATCTTCTCGGTGGATAGTGTCTTCAATAAAGTTTTTATTGTATTCGGGTTCTGCTAAAATATCAGATTCATATCTAATAATCGCCACTTCTTGCTTAGTGATAGAGAAGAAATGATACTTCCCGATATTTGTCTGTATATCAATATGAATGTTGTTGTCAAAAATTGAAACTATGGCATGTGCACTCATGTCCGATGCTTCATAATGTACATAATGATAATTATTATCACTATGGTGATACTTCGTTAATAACTCAATATTGTTATCTTCCAAATAGCAAAACAACGTGTCGGCCCTTATTAATTCATTAATGTTAATTTGTATCACTTCTCCCCAAATGGCCTCAGGTTTGAGCATAATGGAACTAAATATCCTAGATGCCTCTTCTGATATGGCATTATTTCTCATTTACTCAAGTGTATATGAGTTTGCCCAAAGGGGCAAGGAGATACATATATTGATTAGTAACAACAATATTAGTTGTTCTAATCTGTTTTTTTGTAAAGTGTCCATTTTTCGAAATCGTTATTTCTAATCATTTGATTTAATGTTTCCACGTAAGCAGCTTGCAATCTATCGTATTCATACACGAAAGCGGTAAACATAGATTCATCCTTTATATGCAAGTTATATATGGCGTGTAAATCATTAAGAGTAACATTGTATTTTAGACTTATGTCCCTACAACCGGTGGAATAGTTACCATACTTTTCTATATCTATAAGATTCGCGTATCTAACCTCTGGTCTTTCAATATGCTCACATTCATCCCGTATCCATTGTTGAGTTAAATCTACTATTTCTTGCCAAATAAAAGGTAACAAATAATATTCTTCGTTCGTTATTGGATAAAAGCGATATGGATTTGTGCTATAGCCGAATAAATGATATGGTAAAGAGGAAGAAAATGCAGCATATCTTAATGCCCCGGATAGAGGATGAAAATGTATCCATTTCCAATCAATAATAACATATCCATTATCTAATATAATGTATGGATTCGTACCGAGGATTTTTAGTTGGTCTTGAGCAAATTGTGCCAAAAGAGAATCTTGTTTTGTGGCATTACACATGGCGCCCCCATTTCCATAATATAGTGTGACACTATTATTGGACGGATTTACGATTACAGAATCTACTATTGGAGAAACTAATACTTTATTTTGTGTTCCATATGGAAGTCTAATAATGGCCAATTGCGTGTCGGGGACATAATCGTCTGAAGGGGATCTATGCTTCTCACATGCCATCAAGGCCGCGCAAGCGAAGAGTAAAAGAAATAGTTTGGCTTTCATAATCGTAAATTTTTGATTTGTTTCAGGATGCAAAATTACAACAAAATATTGGTGTGACCAAAAATAAAAGTGGGAATTTTAAAAATGCAAATGCCAGATAATGAGGATATTAAATTTTTACAAAGTGGGAATTTTCATCCAACGCCTGTAAATTTGCCTATTTTGCGATGTATGAGATAAGGAATGTGCGCATATTGCGCCCGTCTGTTCCTAACTTCTTCGCGGTCGTGTTTTTCAGTTTACCTATTCCGCTTTGTGCGTATGTGAGATATATTGCCATCTGTGCGTTCGAGTAATTTAACAACTCTAAAATGCATAAACGCACTTCTCTTTCAGACAGATGAAGGGGCATCAACTTGTCCACGATGTTATACAGCCGACTATTCACTATCGTGCACATCTGTCCATAGTTTCGCCAACTTAATCCTTCATACAAATCTTGCAGTTGCCCTAATAACAGACACTCCTGTTCTATGTGCGCCACCCGTACGGCATATAAGTCCTTTTGCTCTTGTTTCTGCCTCTTAATTTGCTGGGCCAATAATGCATTCTTCCGCTTGCGATTAACGATATAGATACTGAGTCCGGTTGATACGAACAAAATAGTTCCTATAATTGCATACAGCCAACCAAGATTCGGCTTGCGCTCTATGTCTTCCTGCAACAATTGTACCGCTTGAGACAGTTGACCATGACGGAGTTCTATTTGACTTTGGACATCTGATCTATTGGCTGCAACCTGACGGATGGCTGCTTTATCTATAGTACTATCTTCTTGAGTTAGTATATACAAGGCGTTGTTTTGGATTATTAAGTCATGAGATATTGTCAAAACTCGCTTAGCATAATAGGTGGCCGAATCTTGTTGTCGTAAGAATGAGTAGGCTTGAGCACGCATCATAATGCCAGCGGGATCATTGTAACCTTGATTAAACAATACTGCTGTATAATAAAGTGCAGAATCATATAGTTGCGCTCTTATACAACTTCTGGCTTTTGTCTCCAGTGTCTTAGTAAGAACAGCCTGATTGTTACACTTCGAACGAATGATGGCAATGATACTGTCAGAGCCTCTTTTGTCGCGCGCTTCAGCATTTGCATATGCCATATTATTTAACCCATAATAATATAAAGTCGAGTCTCCTGCCTGCAAGAAACATATGCTAGAGCGCTGAAAGATTTCGTACGCTAAATCGTAACAATTAGCCATGCGGCACATCGTTCCTATGTTGCTGTACACACGCCCGAGAATGATATAATCCTTGGTGCGTACGTGTGTGGCATCTAATAATACCTGCATCGAGAGGACGGGATGTTCGTGTTCTCTCAGCCACCGACCGTAGTAATAGCAGGCGCGCACAAAGTCGGTCGGGAAGAGATACTTCCATTTCTTCAGCTTTGTATATGCTTGCGCCAGACTTACACTATCCTCATATGCTTTCCCTTCCCCGTGCATCCGATAGGCTTCACGTACCACCTCCCTCGCCTCGCTCCATGGCATTAGAGTGCCGGCACACACCTCCTGCAACGATGATAACCACAGCGTCATCACCGCTACAACCAATATCCTATAACCCTTCCCTCTCGGAATCATGGTGCAAAGGTACAACAAATTTTGCAAGTATGCAAATAATATTCTGTTTTTTTTGTATTTTTGAATACGGCCATATTGCCGGAACAAACACACAAAAATCATGTTTACTTACATTCTCGAATCAACGGCGGAACGCCGTATGCGTCGTAACAACGACATCAAAACACTCTTTCAACAACTAACCATCCGCGAAAACATGTCCTTCATGGAAGCCTACGAGGCTGTGGGGTATGTTTTTTACCTATCAGCCGAACAAATTCGACAGATAATTGCCGGCAGAAAGAAGAAGTGGTGAAAATCACCACAATAGTATCCCGAAATTCCTGTAATTTTGCAGCGGATTTCCACCGGAGAGTCTCCGGACACAAACAACAACGGCTACCGGTAGCCATAATTTTTAACTCGAACTAGGCGGCTAGACGACTAGACGAATAGTTCACAAACAAAGTAAGATTATGGCAAAAGAAAAGTTATCGCTTAACTGCGATGTGATTGACCAGATGTTTGCGGCTCAAGTGAGCGCTAACGAGAGTAAAGAACGTATTGAGGCCTTGCGTCCTCAGGTGGAGACGGCTGTCGAAGAGTTGATTCGTCAGCAAGGACTGCCGAAGAACTTCACGGGCGTGATACCTTACCACGGCTTTAAGATCGTCGTGCGCCGACCTAAGTCCTACACCTGGCAACTGAACAACAGCATCAGCAATGACCCCAACCTCGACTACTACAAGCAGCAACACGCCATGTACGAGCAGTTGAGTGAGGACATCAAGGACCTGCGCGCAGACATGAAACGCACCGGCGAGAAACTCGCTAAGGCTCACCCGAATTCTGAGTCTATCAAGTACGGCCTCACCATCGCTTTGATGAAGTAATGATGGCTTATGGGGGAAGGATAAAAAGAAACATATTCTTCCCCCTACAACCCCTATTATAAAAAGAAAAATCGATGATGATGACGTTATATTTTACTCTGCAGATAGTTCATCATCAATGTTTAAGGATTTATTATTTTAACATTTAATGACGAATGAAAAATCATCTTTTGATTATATGTGGGAGCTGCTCAATCCGCCGAGAGAGTTTCATAATATGCGCGCCAAATGTGAAGCTACACTTTGGAACAACCTCACTATCCACATGCAACATCGCGTGTATCGCGGTATTCGAGACCGCAAACGCAGAGGTGAAGCTGTACACCCAAATCCATGGTACGCAATCGTCAATGCACGAGATGCCGAGCCGACAAACTATAACGGTGACGCTCGCATTGACGACCTTTCCAAAACGACGAAAATGGTTGTCGCGTGGTACAAGGAACGTGCCGGCATTTACACCCTCGAAGAAGCCCTTGCGCTTAAACTCAGCATCATAAGAAGGTTTAATTAAAAGGAAAAAACATCAAAAACATTTTTAGACATTCTTTAGATAGATTATGGAAACGTACCCTTTATACGACGTTCCGTGGCTGGTGCGGGAACCGAATGACAGCTATATGTCGCTCCAGCGGCATCAGATAGAACTAAGAAACCAAGCGGTGGTGGATGATTACTTTATCCTGCGAGACCGTGGAGCGTCGGCGCAAGAGGCTCGAAAGGCAGTGGCAGA
>Ga0256405_10001219_pt1 | contig 72562 bp, 77 predicted proteins | sample RumenRJG_02DNA_FD_189096 | JGI IMG/M metagenome (GOLD analysis project Ga0256405, IMG submission 189096) | Bovine rumen microbial communities from Lethbridge, Alberta, Canada - RJG_02 | ecosystem: Host-associated > Mammals > Digestive system > Stomach > Rumen | place: Canada: Alberta...
TGCAAGGACTGCGTCATAATAACGAAGGACAACAAGATCCTGAGGTATTCGGCGGGCGAGCAGGCCATAACGCTGGTCGGGGACTACGCCCCGACCGCGCTGTTCGCGACGGCGAAAAACATAACGTAAGCCGCAAGAAAACAGGTTTCTTTAGCCCTATTTTTGCAACGGCTATACTTGAATGAAGACCCGATAGCTTTCTTGCTTTAATTTATAGTTCTTATGCCGAGAAAAGGCAATCATCTTCAGTGGTTGCCAACTTCAAGTAAATATTAATAATGAAAGTTATTCGCACATATATAAAAGACGCAGACGTTTCGTATAAGTTTCCGTCGACCAATAAGCAATGGTCCGTCCAACTGGCCGGAAACATCGGAAGCGTGTCGTTTGTAGGCCAGAATAACGACGGCGACACCGGCGACCTGATATATGACATGCCGGTTACACATACCGACCTGTCCTGCCTCGACAGCTACTGCTTCAACAAGGCTGTAAACATAAGCGACATAAAATTATCTCCGGACATCAAAGAAATAAAAGAACGGTGCTTCAGCGAATGCACCAACATAAAAACGGTATCATACGACATATACGAAGCCTACACGCCCGGAACGGCGGAGACGCCCGCGCTCGCCCACATAGGCAGCTACGCGTTTTCGAAATGCGGCAACATGCAGTCGCTGACGCTTCCGGAATCCATAAGCGATATCGACGCGATAGACCCGCTGGCGTTCGCCGAATCGAACCTGACAAGCGTAACGTTTCTCGGAATAACATCTGACAAACTACTCGGAATCCAGCCCAGATGAGCCAGACTATATATAGACAACATGAACATGATTCATAGCATAAAATAGGAAATAAAGTATGCGTAGCCTGATTTTTAATAGTCGGATGTCTATAGGTGATGGTGATATTGATAATGCTATCTAGAATGCATCTAGTGGATTCATTCCAGGTTAGTGGTATTTGTATAGTGAGGATGATGGTAATCTCTAGAGCTTCATAGACTATGCAACTTAGACAAAACTGCCAGTAATTGCTGTTGGATCTGGAGTAGGTTGCAACTCTTGTCGGGCTTTCAAAACAAATGTGTTGAAAAACAAAACGATGGTGTAGTGGCTAGCTAACTCAAATTGCCTGTTGCTACATTGTTTTTCTGCAACTGGTGATTGGATTAGTCCGGTGCTCATGCTGTTTTTGAATACATTCGTTAAAAAAACTGGCACTGTTTTGCCATTTATATGCGTATGGAAAACTGGCAAAACATGCTTTAAGACCACACACTCAACCCAAGCATATACGTACTATATACAGGAGTTCTCTAAATATATAAATGAACATGGTGATGGCAACATTGACGACGAAATCTTATTAGATGCAGCTGGCAACTTCATAGTTGGACAATGGTACAAACTCAATGGAACTGAAGCTGATGTATAGAAGTTCTTTGACTTTGCAGTTGAAGCCAAGCTTCCAGTGATTGTTGAACGTTCTGCTATTGGTTGCGTAAATTGCACAACATTCCATAATCAAGTCTTGATTTAGCCGGATGTAGTCTCTTGGTTTGCTACTTCTGGCTGTCTTCTGTATCATGAATTCTCCGGCTCTGGATGGTTTACTAGCAAGACCCACAGACTGTCTCATAAACTACTATATAGTGAGAGATATGGTGAAAGTTGGGAGCCAGGAATTCCAGTGACTGGCGTCTGGTACAATGGATAGCTAGTAGCTAATCTATTTGCATCATTCAACAAGCAGAAGGTCATCGAGTATTATGAAGAGTGCTTGGCAAAAGTTGATGGCTGGAATGATGACAAGAAAGGTGATGACGTAAAGCTCAAGTCATTCAGCACTAGCACTACAACTTCAAAAGATGCTGGAAATGAGTCTGTCGGCTTAGGCTCTGATGTAGTTCTTGCTTAGACTAGACAAGAGTATAGTGACATACTAACTGATTTGCAGAAGAGCTGCAGCCGCTTCTATGGCTGGAACTCACACTACAATGCTGGCACTAACCACCAAGAGATTGTCAACACGCCAAATGGAAGAGGTGATGCTTTAGACTTAGCAGTAGATTCAATGGAGAAAAACTGCCGTCCTCTGTTCTTGGTATACACCAAGGCATACAACAAAGGCAGCAATGCTTTCAACAAGACATTCTATGATTGGGCAAGAGCTTTTCCAACTGCGCTGGGAAACATGTCAAAATGCTAGACAACGACATTTGACTCTTCTAAAACGGAGTATGGATTCTACTTTCTGCACTACTAGAACAATGCCGATGAGACAAATACAAATGCAAACAAGGCAAAAGCATTCATAACACAGTTTGGCTAGATAACTACTGGATATCCATGGTACATTACATATTGCAAGTATCCAGATGGACACGTGTATGCTAGATATGGATCTCTGTACTCACTGAACAAGAGCATATCATAGATCTAGGACACGGATAGCACTAATATATACACGAAGTGGGGAGACGCTGTAAAAGAGTTTGGCAAGGAGATTGCGTACACCTACACCGAAGACGACCCGCCAGACAACCCGCCAGACAACCCGCCAGACGACCCGCCAACGGACAGCGAATACAACTGGGGAAGCGAAAAAACCCAGATAATCCTCGGCAAACCATATTTATTCACCAAAGCGCACTATAACTACTGCATACGGCGCGAAGCGCCAGTGGCCGTGATATACTACGACACGAAAACGTCGGCGGCGTCTAAAAAACTGTATTCGTCCGTGCTGGGCTCTAAAGACGGCGTAAAGGCGCTTGAACGCAAAATGTCGAGCTATAAAATACAGAATCCGGACTCGGACAAATACAAAGGCGGATACTGCTGCTTTATGGTATACGACCGGTGCGGAAATATACAGGGTCCGGACCCGACGGCGACCGGGCTGCTGAAGTCCGGCAGCTTCCGTTTCCCCGTGCTGGCGCTCAGTTATAACGGAAAAACATACTGCCATACGCTGCCGGACGCGGCGTCCGCCGACGAACTCGCCGAGGCCATCTACGGAAAATGCGAAAGCGGCGAAGGCGGAATCGGCAAATTCAGCGCGTGGAGCGGACGGGCTGAATGGCTTGAACATCAGCTGCGTAAACCCGATTCAGAAATAAAACCGGATAAAACCGGAAGCGGTAACCTCGACACCAGCATCACGTCGATAGACCTTCCCGCCTACTGGGAAGACCCGCCTGCGAAAAAGACCTACGCCAACTACGATTCCGACTACAACGGCAGCTTCGCCGGTATCCCGAAAATAAGCGCCCGCCCGGACGTGACGTGGGTCCTAAACCTCGCCGACGTGTCGACACCAGAGACGACGTACCTGCTCGTCGGGTCTTACGACATGAACTCTCCAGACAACTGTCCGTGGTCAATAAGCTTAGTATTCCCGAAATACACAACTAACTGCGACCAATACAAATTGCTGAAAAACGGAGAATGCCTCAACGGAGGCTTCACCAACGCCTTCAAAACAGGGCTGAAGTACCGTTTCTTCATATTCTTCGAGTTTTCGCATGGAAACCACTAGAAGATTTCTATCGACGGCAAATTTTCGTATACCTTAATGTGGAACAGCTTCAAGGCACTAAGCCCGACGCAGCGCGTATGGGGCATGTTCGACTCGTGCCACTCCGGCTCGATGATAAAGCGCAAGGACATAACCCCCCACCCAGAGGGGTCGCAGCTGCGGGCCGGCGCGCGCGGCGAGGACGAATCCGTCGAACAAGATGAGCCCGTAAGCATAATACCGTACTTGGAGCAGAAGTTCGAAAGACGCGCTGCGCTGATGCAGGCCGTAACCGGCGGGCGGGTCACAGCCGCGGCCGCGGCCGCGGCATACAACCCGCGTATGGTGCTGTGGTCGTCCACCGGGTCAAGGAGCTATGGCTGGTATGCGCCGGGGAGGACGACCGATTTCATGACTGCGCTCAGGACGACATTCGCAAGCAGCAAATACTGGACGTCCAATGCAAGCGGGAAAACCTACCTATATGACCGTGCGCGGTACGGATGGGCCGGCGCGCGGGACGATACCGGCGACTACGACATCAAAAACGCGGGAAAAACTGGCGAACAGGCGTTTCCGCGCGTACAAAAAATAGGCGCGTCTAAACACAGCGACGACCTGATCGACTTGGCGATTCCGCAATCCCGCAACTACCCGTAGAAGGGCAGCCCCGAGACAACGATAATATTCTACTGAGCCTACCGCCATGTTCAAGTACCCCGAAGACATAAACTTTACTACGATGACGCCAAAAGCGATCACCGCGACCACCACGCCGGCGTCATGGCAGGATTTTAAGTTCGCCCCCGCGCCGAGGTGCCCGTACACCAACAAACCAGGATCCGACGGCGCGGTCCTCGTAGCGCAGTACGTCGAGGGCTACCTGTACAGGACCTACGACATGCGCCGTATAAGCGACGACAAAATCACGGCGATGCTGAACAAAGCGCGCGAAAAAGAGCCTGACGCGGACGCAGACGACTACCCGCAGCTGAAGTCCCTCCTCGATGCGTGCTAGGATATCGGCTTGGTCTGCAACGGCACCGGCGGGGCGAGAGCAGAGGTCGGCTTCGTAAGCCCCGCGGCCGATCATTTAAAATACTATATCCGGCAGTACGGCCAGCTGATAATCGAGACGAAAATAACAAGTACGACCTATAACCAGCACGGATACGACATCAGCGCGGTCGGCGAAGACCTCGGCTTCGACGACTATTCGAAAGGCTTCATAGCGTACGGGTACGACGCCAGCTGGTTATACGCGCAGAACTCGCTCGGGCCGTTCGCCGGATCGCTCGGTTTCCACCGCATAAGCTGGAACGTCGTGCCCGGCCTTGTCAAGCGAGGCGCGTGCTGGTGGCTTAAGAACCCGGCCTGACGCCGGCGTCACGCCTGGCCGAACACGGCGACTACGCAGTATCCGTTCGTGCTGAAATATAGCGGCAGAAACCTGTCCTGGAACGTCTCGTTGCACTTAAGGCTCAGGTACAATACGCCATCGGCGGACGATCCAAAATACCATTTGTCGGCGACATTGCCGAAAAATTTTTCTTCGGAGCCGACCCGCTTGTATTTAGCCTTATACTCGTAATACCGGCGGGCGACGGCGATCTCGGCGGTGGAGATGGTGACGCTGCACAGCTTCTTCGCCGAATTGACGCCGCTCGTAGGGGTCGAATCAAGCATGCATACGACGGTTATACTGCTGAAATCGCCGTACGATTTCGTCAGGGGTATGCCTTTGAAATCGCCCGTCTGCTTATAGACCGCGCCGTCGGCGGCCGCGGCGGTCTGGCTCGGCGGCCGCGACGCCAGGTCCGGGTTTTTTATGCCGGCATACCGGTAAAAGACCGACGGATCGGACCCGGCCGGATCATATACGTAGTTCTTGTTTTTATACGACGGGACGACTTTTACGCCGCCGGCCTGGTACGACGCGTACGACATGTCGAGAATCTGCTCCGGCTGCGAGAAAATGGTCTGTTTGAACTCGTCCAGCGCGTGCCGGACGTCCGCGGACGTAACAATACGCGTATCGTTATTATGCGAATACCCGCCTCTGTTGTTGCTCGGCGCGCGGAACGACGAATAAGGCAGCTCGACGCCTTTATAGTCGCCGCGCGACTGCCGGTTGGCGCCCGCCACGAAAGTCACTGAATCGCGGAACGCCACAGAATTGTCAAAAGCCGTATCCGAACTTACCACCTGCTGGGTCGGCGCGTTTTTATTTAAATAAAGGGTGCCGTCGCCGACCATTATATAGTTCTCGAGCTGGTCTATTTTATCGGCGAGATCCGCGCACAAACTGTTAATAAACGCAGCCGAAAGATCGCAGCTCAGCTGCGTATACGTCACCCGCCACGTCGAATACGACGTATCCGAACCCTGACAGCCGAGAAACTTAAAATCGCCGTCGAGTCTGCTTACCTACGGCAGTTCGCCTATTGTTTTACCTGTAACATCAACCATTGCGCTCTCCTGTTATTTTTTTACTGTATGGCCAGCTTAAATGCCTTTACCTCGTTTGGTGAATATTCCGTATTAAATACGCATACCGTCGCCTCGTGCGCCGAATAGGGCTCGGTGAGCAAGACATCGAGCCGCCCGGTTATCTGCCCCGCGTAAAGATTTACGCGGCCCGGGTGGAGCTAGACGTCGGCGACTATGCCGTTCTAGCCGACTATGACCGGTTCGTCTATATACACGACGGCCGGCAACGCGCCCATGGCCGCTATTTCAGCTTTCGTGTGAAGAGTCCTGGCCGGAATCTGTACGACTCGGACCGTCGGGTCAAGCGTAAGCTTAGCGTAGCCCGGCTGGCTGTCGTCGAGCGTCCAGCCTTTGCCGGACGACGAAGTAAACTCGATGAAATCCGACGGGTAATCTATGCGCATTTCGATCTGGGCGAGCGGCGTCGTGGTTTCGACGACCACCGTCACGTCCAGATCCATCGGATCGGACGCGCCTTCCGGCCGCGTTACGTCGAGCCGCATGTCGCAGACGTACGCCGACACGCGCGGCTTGACGAACCTATTGCTGCCGCCGTCGCGTTCTATTTTATCGACGTTCTTTATTATGAATTTCGGCTTGTCGTCGGAGATGTTGTATATCTTGTACGACGCCAGCTTGACGTTCTTGTAGCCGTAAAGCTGGCCGCCTTTATAATACCTGAACTGCACGACCACGTCGAGGACGCCGTCTTCGTCCTGCTTGAGCGACAAATACGTATTGTCTATGATATCGATGTACGGACGCCCGTCCTGGAGACGCAGATACGGCGAATTCATATAATTCATATAATTGAAATAAAGCTGTATCTTCGGCCCGCCGTCGTCCTCGTATTTTCTGTAATTTACGTATATGCGCAGCAGTTCGGCCATCTGCTCCGGCGATATCGAGCCGCCGTCGAGCGTAAAGCCCATGTATTCCTGCGAATATTCCGTCCTGGTCGCCTCCGAACAGACGGGATACACTCCGTCCGCGCCGGACTCGGCCAGGACGCGGGCGGCTATTCTCACGAGAGCGCCGTCGATGCCGACCCGCGACACGTCTTCGTCCGGAATGGCGAACGGCTCGTCGGCCTGCGCGGACAAGGCCGGAACGCCGTGTTCCGGCGCCGTATCGGCTTCGAACTGCACGAACTAAAGGACCCGCGGATCCGATACGTCGTATAGGTCGCAGTTGCGCCTCGACGACAGGTCGCCGTCCGCCGGATCCATATAATCCTCGTATGCCATTACGCATTCGGCGTCGTCGGCCGCAATCGGTATATCTACGCGCCCCATGCCAGACAGCGTCGCTACGGGATCCTCCATGTCCAGGATAAACAGGTTGTTCTGCCCGAACAGGCCGGCGAGCATGTCGGAGGCCGCGTTTTCCCTGAACGACATGGTGCGCGCGGCGTACTGCGCCGGGTTCATCGGGAATTTGGCGTTGACGGTCGGATAGAAGTACCCCGGGTGCTCGAGCTCGTACCTGAATTCCTCGTCCAGCTTGAACTGAAGCCTGCGGCTGCCCTGCAGTATATAGACGTCGCTCAGGCTGTCGTACTGCGAAAGATCGACGCTCTCCAGCGGGATCATGCGCTCTTTGTATTCGTAGTACGACCTGAGCCGGTTCAGCAGCTCCTCCTCTGTAAATTTATGCCCGGCATAGTATATCGTATACCCGCTGCCGCGTTTGACGAGATTCTGGTTAAACTCCTCCATCGTCTTGAAATAGTTGATAAACCGCAAAGCGCCGTAGGCGTCAAGATAATGGAAATAGTTGAACATGTCGAGGTTGTAGACGTCCAGGAATACCGCCTGCAGCAGGCCGGCCGGCACGTACGTATAATCCTGCATCTCGACGTCGTCGACATTGAACCTGATCTCGAGCGTATACGCGCCCTGCTGCGCGATAAACCGGGCCTGGACGGATTCGATGTTGTAGATATGGTTGGAATCGCTGACGCCGACCGTCTGGATGCCGTCGAGCGTAGACTGCGCCACGACGCGGTTGTTGTATCCGAACACGTAGTCCGGCGCCGAGAGCACCGAACGCTCCCCGACGGCGCCGTCTGCCCGGTCGTACTGCAGGTCGACCCAGCCGCCCGACGGATCAAGGGGGTCGGCCGACAGCGCCGATATGTCGATGAACATATACGGGTTCTTTCCGCAGCACCCGCGGTTGAACAGCAGGACCTTAAGCTTCTCCGTTTCGACTCCGCTGAGGTCGCCGTACAGGTTGTCGAGGCCGATCTGCCAGACGTAGAACTTTTCCTTCATGACCACCTGCTGCGGCGCGGACGTGGCCGTACGCCATGTATTGACCATGACGTCGGAATTAGAGCCTATAAGCCTGTTGTCGACGGTCCTGAAGGTCTTGTCGATATAACCGGCGTAATCCTGATATACGCGGGCGTGCGCGAAATTGGACAGTATCGAATCCTCGTCCAGGTACGGATCCGGTTTCGGGTTGACGTACGATATCTGCTCCGAAATGTCCTTCGCCTCGCCGAGAAGCTCGACGCTGTAATGATCGTACTGCGGACGCGTATACAGCTGCTTCGCGCCGGCAAAGCCCGGATATACTGGAAAATACGACATGTCGGCGTTAGTATTAAACGCATAGCTCCCGCCCGCGGCGCCGCGTACATCCTTCAGCCGCCGCGACACAACCTGCATGCGGAACAAGGTAACGTCCGCGGCAAACAGATCGTGCGAATTCATTTCGCCGCCCGTCGGGTCGTCTATGGTCGGGCCGGCGGCGTTGGACAGCATGTTCACGGCGCCGATATCCGCACGCACCGACGCGTCCGGCAGCGGCGCAGTCTGCGCCGCGAAGTTAAGTATGTTGTTTTCTTCGTCGTACGCCAGGCATACGTCGGATCCGACTATGCCGCGGCCGTTCGCGTTTAGGACGCCAATAATGGCGGCGTTTTCCGTATACCGGCCGTTTATCTGCGGATATATCTTGATATTGCCCAGCGCCTCGCGCTGGACGCTGCTGATGGCGTCGTCGGCCGTCATGTACACGTCGTCACAGCTGATGCGGTGCACGCGCTTCAACGCGTAGGCGTGGTATATGCCGTCGTTGCCGCGGAGGTAGCTCCCTATGTACTGATACAGCGTAACGCCGTCTCCGTCCAGCGCGTCGTCCGATGAAAGCGCCGGGTTTACTTTGTAGTTTTCGCCGGACCGGTAGTAGTCTGTTTCCTCCGACGGAGAGTAAAGGCACAGCGCGGGGCGCGCGGTGTTGTCGCTGTAGTCTGTTATGGACTGCTCGGCGGGCCTGCAGTGCACAAGCCACGAATTTTCGTAGCACTGGACGGCCGGCGAGTCGCATGTCAGCTGGCTCGTGCGCATTTTTGTCACGAAAGTGACGTCGTCACGCGCTTTTGTAAATTCGAAATCGTATATAAAGGCGGCTTTGCTGCTCGACAGCTCGGTGTATACCGAGAGGCCGCTCAGATCTTCGTCTTTCTGCTTGGCCTCGTTCCAGTAGTGCAGGCCGAGCAGGTTGCTGAACGCTATATGGCGCAGGTTCTTATTCTCCATATATACGTTCGGATACCTGCCGGAAAACGCCGGAAACGCCAGCGGATGGTTTTTAAGCCTTATCCACAGGCAGCCGGGCGTAGACTGCCTATACCTGTAGCTGAGACCGCCGTGCGCGACAGACCGCGCCGTTACCCCCCAGTCGTACTTCTTGTAAAGGCAGTACATATTGCCGTGCGAATCTATCCCGTATTTATATATATCGTACGCCTGGTCGAGCGTGGCGTCATTGGTTATGCCGCTGATGCTCGGTACGTCCGGCGCCCCGTCGTGCGCCCAGTAGTAGTTTAGCTGATTCGCGATATACTGCCTGTTTTGATACTGCTGCGGCAGGTCGAGACGGAGCTGCTTGTAGAACCGCCCGTAAAACGTATCCTCGCCGGACAAGGCCGAGACGATCGCGGTATGGAGCTTATACGGCGTCACGTCGGACAGCGGGTGCGAGCCGTAGCACTCGCCGAACACATAGGAGGATACCGCGTTTACCCTGGCCGCGGGCACGTACTAAAATATCCTGCTGGAAATCACCGGGTATACGTCTGTATCCCACTGCAGGGACGAAAGCCCGTATATCTCCCTGTCTATATCCTCGATAAATTTCTGGTTGTATTCCGCGGAAAGGACGGATTTAACCGCGCGGCTGAGGCCGTTCTTCCGCAGCCATTCGACCGCCGGCGGATAGAACGCGCCGTCGTAGTCGACGACTTCCGACACGAACTATGTATTTTCGGCGACATGGTTGCTGTTCTCGTACCGCGACTAGTAGCCAGAATAGTCCGGATACCGCGGCTTCGAAAGATCGCCGTACCTGGACTCGCCGAAATCGCCGAAAAATTTCCGCCAGTTCTAGGCTATATTGGCGTCTTCCAGCTCGTCCACGTTGACCGAATAGAACATCCGGCGGATGGCGTTCGACGCCAGGTCCCGTCCTATGAAATTCCACATGAACGGATGGACCTGGTACGACGAATGGACTACGTTTTTATGATTGTAGTACGGGTAGTAGCAGAAGCTCCTGCCTCCGTACGTGAGGAACATCTCCTTCTGCCTGGTATATGCCGGATCGTCCAGATAATACAGCTCTTTCAGACGCCTGGACACGGCGTCCGGCAGCTCGTACATGCTCATGGCGTATCCGGCGAGCTTCAGTATCAGATCGGACGCCGCCGGCGCGATCTTGGCCGTATACTCCTCGTTCGCCACTTCGTGCGCGTGCCACGTTTTGTCTTCGACGTCTGTCAGCAGCGCATCGTACATCAGACGCACCATTTCCTCAATATATCCGGTATACGGCTGAAAACTCTGCGGCAGCATGTATTCCTGCGCGAGGCTGTCCGCGACGGCCCGGTACGCGCTCAGCGCCTCCTGGTACGCGTCGCGCATCTGCTGTATATTCGCGAGTATGGCCGTCTTGTTGGCGGCGTCCTTTTCGACGCTGTACTAGCGGAGCCTGTCGAGGGCGGCGAGCGTCATCTGGAGGTCCGGCGAAAACTCCGACAGGTACGCGCGCTGCTTCTGGTCCTTGCCGATCAGGTCGTACTCGTATTTAATCGGCAGATACACCGAGCTTAGATGGATTATTGCCTTAAGATACTGCTTATAGTCGCTGATCTTCGGGTCTTTCTCCAGAATGCCCTCGTCGAGCGTCGCGTTGATATATTCAATAAGTTCCACTATAACGGCGTCTACGTCGCCGTCGCCTTCGTAGCTGAACTGGTACCCTATATCGGACAGCTGGTTTATAAGCCCGTCTACTGTCGAAGACAGCGTCTGCCAGTCCAGTTTAATCTGGTCTATCGCCGCATATACGCCGTCGTCCATCATAGACTTAAATTTCGTCGATGTTCCGATAATGTACGACGTCGGCGTATCCATATATGTCTGTACGCTATCGCATCTGTCCAGGACTTTATCGGATGAAGAATACGGGTCTATACTTTCAGGAAGCATCCTGTAATTACCGCTGCCGTCCGTCTTGGTGTAATAATAGTAAACGGTGCCGCCCACCGGATCTGGTTCTTTTATCACCAGATCGATATCGTCATTTTCGCGTTTGGGCTGATCTTTAGTCCTATGGCAATGTGTGCCCGGCGTATCGCTGTCGTGGGCGGTATTGAGAGATACGCAGTATATGACGCTGTCGCCGAGCTTGTTGTCCTCGCGGTTGTCGTTATAAGACGCGAGAACAGACGCCAGCTGGCCCTTAATGGACTGTCCGAGCGTCTGAAGACCGACGGCGCGCTGCTTTATGTCGTTTATCATGTCCATCAGCAGCTGCTTTCTGTCGGCAAGCTGCTTTGTCATGAAATCGTAGCCGTACTTCAGCTCGTCCTCGAGCGATACCGCGCTTATGTCGACGAAACCGTATTCCGTGCTCCATTCGTGCGTAAGATCTATGCCTATTTCACTGACAGCCTGGCCGGTCGTCATGTCGATATACCAGCCGCTGAGCCGGCTGAACTCCTCGCGGAAATACTCGACGGTGTCGCGTATAGGCCAGTTCGTGATATAGCTGTTGCCGGCATCGTCGGATACCGACGCGTATTCGTATACGGACTGGATCATATCGTACCAGTACTCAAGCCCACTGTCGAAATCGCTGTTGGTATACCACCTGTGCTTATATACCCCGGAATCGTCGAAGCAGTACTTGTAGCTGTCCTGCTTCTGGAAATAGAATGCGTACTCCCCAGATACGAGGTTATTATACGCTTCTACGCCGACGTCAATCCGCGTACTCAGCTTGTCCACCTGGTCTATATACGCGTCGTATACGGCAGAAACGGAAGAAAGCTCGCGGTCGAGTATTATCTGCTTAATATGCTCGGCCGCCGAAAGAACCTGCGCGGACACGCAGTCGGACACCTGGTATTCGTATTCGTCGCCGGACAGATACGACGTAAACGTCTCCCACGCCCGTTTTACGGCCAAATATTCGTCGTAAAGGCTGTCCGAGTACTCCCCGTATTTCTGTATGCGCGCGCCGAACATCTCGTGCCGGTTTGCCGTGCCGTCCGGGTCGGCGCTCACGGTGTGTATAAAAGAATCCATGGCGCCGAGACTGTATACGGCGTCGAGAAACGCGCACAGCGAATTCTCGTCGCTTATATAGTTATCCCGGATGCCGAGCGTATCCATGTAAAAAGACGTTATCGATTTCAGGTCGAAATCCCGATCTATGCCGTCCTGCTCCATCAGCGATTCCCCGCCCGGATCGCGCCAGAACCTGCTGTTGACCGTGGCCGGGGAATACCTGTACTTATGCTCGCCGGAATCGGATTCTGACTTTATATTATAATATTCGGTCTCGTCGAAATACTCTATCGCCGTAAGATTATTGACGTCATGGGACGACAGCTCCTTCCACAGCGGCTCCAGAAGCTGGCCGACGCTGTAGCCGCTCAGCTTCTCGTCGGATCTGAACATCGGATTAAGCCGCGCGTAGTCGACCAAGAACTCATTAACGACGTACAGTATTAAGTCGTACGTGCCCTTCATGTAGTTTTTGCGAGTCTGAAGCTTTATCTTCTCCCTGATGCGGGATATGTAAAACGCCGTATCGGTCAGCGCCTGCGCGACGTAGTCGATCATATCGAGATTCAGCTGGTAATTTTCGGACTGATCCACAGATATGATGCCGACGGCTTTTCCATACGTCGCGCCCGGCGAATTCTCGTCGGACGACAGCGGCCGGAATTCGCCGGGTGACGTCCAGTCTCTGAAAATAACCTGAAAATACTTTGGATCCACCGCGTACTTAGACAGCGCGACGGTGACCTTGTCGGAAAAATACTTATTTGCTACAAAATTCGCGTACTCTAGGACCCGCTGCTTTTTATAATAGGCGTACCTGCTTATTTTTTTATCCTTGCAGGAAGGCGGCGCGGAGCGGCGCTGTTCGCGCTCCATCCTGATCAGCTCCGCCTCCGCGCCGGTATACGCGTCATCGCTCTCCAGCCCGGCTTCGATCCGGTCCAGCGCCGCGGATTCGTCGAAAGCGAGCGGAACACCGTGAAGCATCTTATATCTGCGGCGGACGTCCTCTGTGCTGTCCTGCCTGTACGGCTGCGTATATTTATCGCGGCGCGCCTTGATGTCGTCGTATATGCCGTATTCGCCTTTGATCCGGTATATGGGCTCTCCGCCTTTTTCATACGGCATGCTCAGGAAATCCGCGCTCAGCACACGTTTGAAAGACTCCCGCACGAACTCATAGTACCTGCCGCCGTGAATATCGTCGTAGTCCAGGACCTGGTCTGAAATGACGGCGGATAGCTGGTCCGGGGAATATCCGCCGGAATCGCCTTCGTCGTTGACGATAACGTTTTCATTCCGCAGCAGCTGACGGTATTCGGGCAATATCTTATCGCCGTAAAGCAGGTATTTTTTGTCGATGGAAAATATATTGATCAACTCGAGTATTTCGAGCGGCAGCAGATCCAGCCTCTCGAATATCCCGTACTCTATGCCGAACATCTTCGCCATCGACCTGAGCGACTGGACTTTGCACAGATCGACGTTGGTGACGTAATCTATATAGTTCTTGATATTGTCGTACAGAACCTGCCCGGTCTCGTCGGCGACCGCCGAAAGCGCCCGCCATATGTACGAATCGCCGCATGTGCAGCCGGATTTAAACTTGTCGAAGCTTTCTTTATACTCGCGGTTCACTATGAATCCGCCAGCCGTGTCCGTGGCGGAAAACTGCTGGACGCCGGACGGGGTCTGGACGCTCGCGTCGAATTTGGCTACTTTAAGGATATCCTGCATGCCAACCTCAGAACTTAATAGCGTGCACCCGCTGCATCGCCTTGGTTATGATCTTTATCCTGTTGAACAAGGTGCTTTCGCCTTCGAACACCGGAAACTGAAAATCTTCAACGTGCCGCATGACGTTTCCGACCTGGAGGTCTTCGTGGAAATGAAGAACAGATTCGTCGCTCCACGACGCGAACGAAATGCCGTCGTACGCCCTTGTATACTGGCCGTCCGGCGCGTACACCGTCCTGACGCGCTAAACGCCGTTTATGGCGTATATGCGGTCGGTGATCTCCTGAAACTTGACGACGCCGCCGAGGCGCTGCCGGTTAATGTCGAACGCGCGCATGATCTCGTCGTATATAAGCGTCTGTATATTGCTGCTGATATATATCAGATTGTCGTCGAGCGTGATCTCTATATACGAATCGTAGTGCTGGTCGAAATCGGTGTCCGTGCCGTTGAAATACCTGTTTTTTATGTCTTCTATGTCAGAATTCGCGCATATGGCGAACTTGACCAGGACCGGCCTGACGATATAATACTCGGTCGTTATCGTTTTAAGGTGGTAGAGCTTGTCGTTTATCTGCCGCTGGCTCAGCTCCGACGCGACCTGCGCGTCCTGCATCGCGGACTGCGTTTTTATCCACAGGTACGTATTGTTCGCGTCGGCCGGATCGACGTATTTAAAATTGGCGCGGTTGAACGTGATGTTGTCAAGATAGTATTTCCCCGGATCTTCCTTGCTAGCCGAATTTTCCCGGCGTGCGGGGTGGTCTTTGCTCTTTATGCCGTTCTCGTACAGCCATTTATACAATGTCGCCACGTACCGCATGTTGTTCATGCACTTTACGTCGACTATGCCCGGCATCCCCAGCTCGCTGCAGTACGCCTTGATGTAGTATTCCGTATCCTTGGCCGTAATAAGCCTATTGCCGGTCTTAAACCACCCGGGCGCGTTTTCCCGGATATCCTGCACGTCTTCTTCCGGCTTAAAGCTTGTCGTCACAGTATGCTGGGTTGAAACCTCAATCTGCCCGTCCTGCGCGTACTTTATAAATAGATCCACGTCTTTAAACATGCTGTCGCACAGGGATTCCGGAATATAGCTTCTGAATATATCCGTGTCGTGTTTCAGTACGATTTTCGAAAAATCTATCTCGGTCAGGTCAATCTCGCCGGCGGGGCCGTCGGTCTGCAGGTAGAACACGTATATCTTGTCGCCGCGGTCGAGCTTCGCGCCGGTAACGCCGTTTCCGAACTTAATCTCGTAGGTCTTGTTCTCGTTCAGGCATACGGTATATATTTTATCCATGTTGCCGTACAGGCTGACGCTCCAGTTATCGGACGCGTTGGACTGTTCGGAGTACCTGGCTTCCTTGTTCGATCTGGTAAATATGCCGTCGCTGTCGTTTACCCAGTCCATTTCATACTCGCCGGTGGATTTTTTCTCGACTACGACGTGCATAAACTGGGCCGAAACATACTGGCCTGCGCCGGAATCGGACCTTAGCCCGTCGAGTAAAAACGTTTCATTTTCGATGCCGGACGCCGTAAATACGACGTTGTACGGCATCCACCGCCCGTTATAAAACGGCTTCGCTATACCGTTGGCGACGCTGTCGGATTCGAACGGCGCGCCGCCCGGAAATTCATCGATGGAAAAATAAACCGATCTGCCGCTCCCAGCGCTCTGGATCTGAAAATACGTAAATGCCGGTATGCTCAGCTGGCGGGCATCGTCTTCCATGTTAGTCGTTATCTTTATCTACCCGGTAAACTGGGCGGGCTGGCATCCTCGCGGGTTATACCCTATAAACTTGATAAGCCTGATCATGTTGTCGTAAAGCTGCGTATCGGCAAACATCGATTCGGCCGCCGCGGAATTCAGCTGATACGCAAGGCACTGGTACATATACGACACGATATCGATTAAAATAGCCAGATTCGACCCCTCGTATATCTGATCTGTAAACCTGCTGTCCTCGGACAATTTGCGAGTAATCAGCTCTTTCATCGAATAAGCCGAAAACCTCAGGAAATCTATATTACTATTGGCCATGTCGGTAACTCTTTACACTTACGTTTAATCTATTTACTTTTCCGGTTCCTGCGCTTTTAATACAGGAACCGGAAAACCAAATCCTCTAGAATTCCCCGGCCGAAACCGCCTGCCGTAAAAAACAATCGCCTTTCGGCGCGGGCGGTCCGCGAACCGCTTAATAGCCGTTCAGGCCGGACACGTAATCCTTAAACGTAGACCAATCGTTGTCGTAATTGAAAACTTCGCGCTTACCGCCGGCTGTCCAATAACAAAACTAGCCTCCCCAACCCGACTCGGCGAGTTTTACGGGCGGACGCAAATGGTATACATACCCTTCGCCGGCCTGTTCGATTTTCTCGAGATTACCCGGTATCCACGTAGATTTACAATACAACGGCGTCATGTTTATCCTGGTTATCTGGCTGAATTCCGGCAGGCAGTCGAAGTTGTTTTCCTTATATACGACCGTCCTTTTGCCGGTAATGACCGAGACTTTACCGCCAGATCCGTCAAAGAACGCCTGTATCCGCGATATTATCTCGTCGGCGTCTGCGTCTGCGAACCTGTAGTCTTCGATCAGGGACGCCCGGACGTCCTCCCAGCTTGTTTCAGGCCTGACTACGTCTTCGGACGTCGGCGGCACGGGCACTTTCTCCGGCAGGGGAAGCGGCGGAGCCGGTGTCTAGGCGATCATGACGGCTTTCATCTTGCGCTTTATTATAGCGGTCAGGCACTGGATAAGCGACATAGGCAAGCCGTTGATAAACGTTATTATTTTTTCGGCGTCCGACATTATCTGGGGGATTTTCCCGAGCGGATCCGGAATCGTAGGAACGCCTATAATGCCGATAACCTAGTTAAAGCAGTCGAACACCGCATTCATCATCTTAAGCAGAACGATGGTGTAAATGTTAGAAATGTTATTCTTGACCATTATAATGGCGTCTTTGAAATCGTCTATCGTCTCCTTTATATCGTCGGGAATGACCGGCGCCTCGAAATTCGCGAACGATTCCTATATACCGGCCACTGCGCCGGTATACGCCTGGGAAACGGCGTCTCCGGCGGCGGACATAGCTTTTTCAAGCCGGCTTTCGTCGCCGCCGGCGGCGCCGGGATCCGGCACTTTGGCCCGCTGTGCGGCTATTTTCCCCTGCTCCTATGCGAGAGTCTTCTGCGCCAGCATGGCATCCAGCGTTTTTTCCGGAATAGGCTCGGCCGCTATCTTAACTATAGCGTCGACCGAATCTACGACAGACTGGACCATTCCCGGTATAGGCCCTATATTGGCTATACTGGCCACTGTTTTCACGGGGGTCTGCACGGTCTGCCATGCCGCCTTAATGACGGTGCCTATGACTTTTTCCATCTGCTTGCCGACTATATCGCGGTCCTGCGGCGGCTAAAAGCACTCCAGCAGTTTCTACATATACTCCGGCTTGCATTCCCATACAATCTTCGTATAGCCAGAGCTAAGGCAGTCGTCTTCCGTTACATTGTTCTTCTGATATTCTATGGCAAGAAGGTTTTCGTACTATGACGGATCGGCCCTGTAATCGCTAAGCGTTATGGGCACTTCAGACGATATCAGATTTTTTTCCTGGAAATAGTTTGCCATCATGCGCATCTTGTCCAGGTTGTCGTACATGCCGTTTTTTTCGCCATCGACATCGACAAGCTTGCGCAATTTTCCGGGAATCGGCTTAAACTATTGGATCACGTCCTGTATCGGCTGAAGCATCGCCGACAGCGCGCTGTTCATCGCCTGATTGGCATTGGCGGCGGCGTCAGAAATGCTTTTCGCGATTTTCTGCTGCAGATCGGCCTGCTTTATCTACGCCAGCTGCTTATCTACGGCATCGGCCGCAGCCGCCCCGGCATTCTCGGCCGCGGCGGACGCGTTTTGCGCAATCTGCTGCCCGCTATTCGCGACCTGACCGTCTATCTGCTGCCCCATATTAAATCATCTTTCCGCACCGCGACGCCTGGCTCTTGAGCAGAACGTGGCCAGTCGTAGCGTTCGCCATAACCGACCCGCCCTGTACAACAGCCTGGTCGGCCGCATAGATGGTTACGTCGTTCGCCGCCACCTCGAACCTGTTGCGCGTCATGAATTTTACGTTTTCGGACTTGACCTGGAACGTCCCGGCACACGTCATGTAGACGTTGCCGTCTTTATCTATCGTGATGGTCCCGCTGCCGCCGGAACCCGCGACGGATATCTCCATATATCCGCCCTCGTACATCTTCACTTTGGATTTGCCGACCTGCACCATATGAATACAGGACGGCGTTTCGCCGGTATCGCCCCGAAGCTCGTTGGCGACTTCCTGGTATTTGCTCCTCGCCATAGACGCGCCCTGCGTCGCGCCGACGACGACCGGAAAATTCTGATCGCCGTTTATAAACTAGCAAATAACGACCGCGCCCACGTTGGGATAGCTAAATACGCCGTTGCCCATGTTATTTCCGCCGAAAAGCGGCGCGACGATCTCGGCGTCGGGAAGTTTCTCCGGCGACACCTTATACTCTATCGGATACACGCCAGGTATAAACACCTTAAGGCGCCCCGCCTGCAAATGCCGGATAACCTCGCCCCGGTACAGCCCGGCCAGCTTATTCCCGCTCTAGCATTCGACTATCATTTCCCGGCAGAAGACCTAAGCGTCTTTCTAATATGCTTCTCCACCTTGCGCTTGATGATTTTCTCAAGAATATCGCTAGCCGCGGCATTCTTGTTTTTTATCACCTGGTCGACAAAGTCCGAAGCCTCTGAATTTATATTACTAGAATTACTCATGATTTATAATTTTAATTACTCTTGAAACCGGCGGCCAGCGAAGGCAAACCGTCTTTTCCAACATAGGAACTATAGAATATTTTACTAATTTTAACAAAAGCTATTGGAAACCGCGTGTATTAAATACAGCAGTTCCGGCCTTAAATATAGCTGTATTTAAACCGGCTCTGCTCGTACTGGTACATAAACTGCTAGTTATTAAGGCCCTTTATTCTATAGTAAATGTTTAATTTCACGGTATTGTTCTCTATATCGTCGACCTGCGTAGTCCTGGCGACCCGATCTATCACGACACGCGGTTCCCACCGTAAAACGCACTGCCTTATCTCGGCGACTATACGCTCCTGGTTTTCGTCCGTTATCGGCTCATACAGGTATTTCTTCAGGTCGGAGCCGAACTCCGGATTTATAATACGCTCGCCGAGCTACCACGTAAATATCTGCCGCAGACTGTTCTTGACGGCGTTGACGTTTACAAGCTTAGATACCTTGTAACGCCATTTATACTGTTCGGCGCTGGCTTTGGCGGCGTAGGCCGACGCCGAAGCGTATACGGCCGAGCTCAGCGCGTTAACGGTCTACGGCGTAAACTCGCGGTCGACCGGCGAACCGGACGAAATACATGAAAAAACCAGATCGGCGACGGAAATTGAATTGCCCGGCGTAAATTCTTCGGTAAACGCGCCGGACTGTTCGAGAATCCGCTTTATATCCGCGGAACGCACCCAGTCCCAGCCCGTAACGGAAATTTCCTCGACAATCCGATCGTCGTTTCCATCCTATGTATATCCAGATAAGCAGAACGACGACAAGAAACCCTCCGACGCCGAAATAAAATCGCCGCCGGTGCTGGCTTCGGCGGGCACGCTGAAACTCGGCGCGACGCGCGAAACGGTATCAAGATCGACGTATACTTCAATATCGTCCTGGCCGACCGGCTGAATGCCGTCTTTGATAGCGAATAGCGTATTTGCCATCTTATTCCTCCATATTCAACGCATACGCTATTTTAAAACACAGATTTTTTATGATATATACGTCGGTATCCGGCTTTTTCTTAAGTTCTTCATGCCAGGCCTTCGTCCTGTCTTCGTCGCTGACGCCCTCTATTATGCCGTTCTTATATTTAAACCCTACCGGATCGGCTCCGTCCGGCAAATAAGCTCTCGTTACCGCTTTATCTGCGATTTTCTCCGCTTCGGCCGCGCCCGCGAATACCGTCATATAATCCTGAAGGTACTTCGTCGCCATTTTAAGCGCCGGATCTACCTCTTTCTCGAGCGCGTCCTGGTTCTCCTTCACCATCTTCTTGATCTCGTCTGAAGCGTCCTTCGGCTCCTGGAGCGGATCTACAAGAATTTCGCCGGGCTCGCCGCCTTCCTTTTTGTCGTCTTCGCCGATAAAGGCCATGAACGACGGAATATCGGATTCATTGGTCTTCTGGTCGGGATTGTCCGTTATCTTGGCCTTTTCATCGTCTTTCTTCTTCGCTTCCGCCGCCGCGGCGCGTATGTCGTTCGCCGTATGCTTGAGCCTGCACTGTATTTCCGGCCGCACGACCACGCCCAGCTGGCACTGGTCCATCTTGGTGTCGAAACTGATTTTCGACTTTTCGCATTCGGAGGGAGCTATTTTCTGGTCGTCGATTACGCCGGAGTTGAAGAACATTACGTCCGCGTGCGTTTCGCACGCGCCGCGGTGGAGTTTCGCCAGAAGCTTGGCGGCGTCTATTACGAACGATTCTTTGATATTAAGTCCCATGTGATTCTCCTCAAAAATCAATAGTCGCCGCGGCTCAGCATCTTATCGAGATGCTTCATCGGAAGTATAAATATTTTAGCCTGGAACTTCACGTCGTCGCTCTGCGTATTTTTGTCTTCGCCGGCGGACCGGCCTTCGCCCGCGCCGGGTTCCACGTCCGAATCAAACTCCTCGTCCGACGCGTCATCTTCGCACAGATCGCTAAAAAGGTCCCGCATAAGCGCGCGTTCCGACAGAAAACTTTCGTTAAGCCTGTCTTTTATGCTGAGATCGTTATATACTTTTTTATAGTCTTTGTAAAATTTGTCGAAATCCTTATAGGTTATTGTCTTCAGCTTATCTTTATAATCCTTGTGGAAATCGGCCCAGACGTCTATTATCCGCTTTACAAAATGGTCGTCGAACTTCTGGTTTTTATCGCCCAGCCTCTTAAACGCGTCCACCAGCTTCGACCAGATTTTCGGCGGATCGAGCCTGCTCGGGTTGTTTTTATATTCCTGTCCGGGGCCGTCTATTATATTCTATATCTGCTCCGGATCGGGTATGGCCCGGTAGAGACTCTCCCGCTCGGCCTTCGTGTCGGCGCCGAGCTGCGTCGTCGAATGCAGCTCTATAACGTCGTCCCTGCCGACGCCCGACATAAACTTCAGCCAGCGTCCGCCCATCTGCTTAAGCGAGGCGTTCACTATTTTTATAATGTCGCTTTTATTGACGTACGGCTTTGCCGGATTGTCCTTAAGCTGCATATAAAAACTGTATCTCGTTTTTCCTATCTTGCCGAGGACTTTTCTTATCTCCTCGTCGTCCTCCTGGAACTTCATCTTCCTTATTTCGTCGGACAGCGTGCGGGCGTCCCGGATGCCGTTATCGATGACGGTGATTTTCGGGAAATTCTTCCTGAATATATTGCTTACCATGTCGCTCAGCTGGTCGGCGTCCACCTTGCCGCGGATCTCCCGGCCGAGCTTGCCGAGATCCAGCGTGCTGACGGTCGCCCCGCCGGACTTAAACTCAATGCCGATATTAAACCTACTGCCCGGCAGCACAAGCTTGCCTTTTTTACTCAGACTTTCGATTGTCTTGGAATCGGTATGGTCCTTTTCCGGCTGGCCCTCTGCCGTTATCATATAGCACGCGAAATACGTCGCGGGAGGAGGAACTTCTTCGTCGGCGGCCTCGGCTTCGCTTTCTTCGTCCGGCGGCTCGGCTTCGCTTTTTTCGCCCGCCGGCTCGGCTTCGCTTTTTTCGTCCGGCAGATCGTCCGGAATATCCTCGTCCGGCTGATCAGCGCTTCCGGCGACGGCGTCTTCCTCGCTCAGCATAAACCTGCCGAACGACGGGATAGATTCATTTACATTCCCGGCGTTTTTCTTCTCGTTTTCCTTCTCGTTTTCCTTCTCGTTTTCCTTCTCGTTTTTCTTCTCGCCTTCCTTCCGCTGATCTTCCCATTTTTTCAGGTCAGCGGCGTTCATTTCCTGGCCCTTTTCGTCTATCGTATGTATATCTTCGTCCTTAAGCGATTTTCCGACGTCCTGCCCGAACATTGTCCCGAGATACGCCTTGATGTATTTAACGGCGTCGTCTCTCGTTAAAACCGCATCGTCATCGTCGTCGGCGCCGGCGGTGTGGACCGCAACAAGATGCTTGCCGCATCCGGAAAACTTCGCAGACGATTCGTCGTTCGACGTGACCACGGTATTAATAAGCTCGATTTTATCGGGTATGTCCTTAACTGCCTTGAAATGCAGCTGCACGAAAAGATTCCCGCCGTGTACTTCGCACGAGGACTTGACCGGTTCGGCTTTGTCCGCTTCTTCTATCGACCGGTTTTTGTCTTTTGTAATAAACATCTTGTTTTTTGCCTTTATATTGTGCTAAATAACAGCCGAAGCCGATTGCCATTCCGCCGGGATTCCTCCTTTACGGCCATTATACGCGGTTCATGCGGAAAACCCATCGCGCGTTCCTGTTTAAATGCTGCTATTATTTACTCCCGGCTCGCCGGATAATTGAAATTACGAGCCAGGGTCAGGGTCTGCCGGTACCTGTCGTTTTTATCGGCATTGGGCTGTATATAATGATGGACCTTCGCTACCATCCAGACGCCTTCCAGCCCTCTGTACCGGCGAAGAATATCCTCGTACATCTGCGGACTCTCCTCGAGCGCGTCCGCCTGCCCGCGGTCTACGGATATACTAACGACGGAGCCCGGCTGCCTGGTTATATTCCCGATGGTCTTGACCATAAGCGCGCCGTTATTCAGGAACGCGTCCATAAAAGTCCCGTAAAAATGAAAATCGTTGTTCCAGTACGAGCCCCGTACCACATACTTGGACGGATCCTTGAGGAAAACGTTCCGGTATTTCTCCAGCAGCTGGCTGTTGTTGGCGTATCTTTCGTTCATGTACCGGTACGACGCCTCCGGCGATATATTGTCGTAATTGAACCTGTTGCTGCTGTAATCGTATGTCGCTATCTACCGCGTATACCCGACGCCGAGAACGGCGCTCGTCGGAAACTTCGTAACCGTGCCGAGCTCGTTCGGCACGCCGCCGGACATCATCTCCGCCTGCGCGGCGAACATCGATATAATAATGCCGGTCTGCCCGGTTATGGAGTTTTTGTTCGCCGCGTCGAAAAGCTGGAGCTTTTTAGTGAGTTCGTTCCAGAATACGAAAACCATCGACGTCGCCCGCGGAAGCTGGTAGTAAAGCTTGTCAAGAAGGAACTTCGACGCAGTAAAAAGGTTGTCGTTGCCGTTTGTTATGTAGTTTATCCGCGGCTACTGCCTTACGATATTAAACGTGTTTTCGTCCACGTCTACGCCGGCGTGCGACACCGCGAGCTCCCGGAGAATATCTAGCACCGGCACCGGGTCTCCGCCGTAGTTGCTGTAGTCTATCGTCTTAAGGCAGTCTATGACGTTCAGGCTTGTAAACGTTATCTTGTACGTGATTGTTTCGGCTTCGCGGCTTAATATGCCGGAGCTCTCCACCAGAAAATCCGCGTCCAGCTTGCCCCCTTCGAACTCAGACACTATGGCGAGATTCCCGTCGAACTCCGTATCCATCCTGGAAAATATGATCTTCAACACGCCGCCGGGCTCGAAAAGCGAATCGTCCATCATGCCCCCGACGTCGGTATAAACAAGCTGGCCGCGCGTCACCAGATCGTTCAGCGACGTCTGGTAGTCTACCTGCTTCACCTGCTTTATATCGAGCATGATGTTGTCGCCGACCGCCGGGGAGAAAGACATAAGCAGCTGATACTGCTGCCCGGCGGCGTCTATGAAAGTAGATGAATTATACTCGCGCATATTACTCGTACCCGTTTATGATTTTCACTATCTGCGGGAGAAACTCCTTGTTTATATATTTTATCTTGTCGGACGCGGACTTCGGCATAAACGCGTCCTTGACCTGCACGTTATTCAGCTTCATAAGAAGCCATGCCAGCCGGGTGGTGCCGTATATCGTATAGGAAATAAGCGGCCAGTGCATTTCGGCGTACTGGCACGTATAGGTATTAAGCGCGGCGGCTGGAATGTCTAAATACAGGTTTTCATTAAGATTGAAAACGTAGTTATCGCGGCCGTCGGAATTTATGTCGAACAGGTTTTCCAGATCCGTGGTCTTCCAATAGCCGGGCACCTGGTCGTATATATCCTTTTTTTTCATCGTATTTCGGTCTCCGTTATTTCGATTTTAGCGTTTACATCTTTACTTCTTCTCGGCGTTTGCGCTTCCGCTGTTGTCGCCGTAACCGTTCGCTGCGCGTATCTACGATATTTCTTTATTGCCTTTCTCGATGATTTTCTAAATCTCGCCGCCGAGGTCCGAAGTGACGGAGCTGAGAGCTGCGCCTACGACAGACGGCTGATACGCATTTTTATTAGTGTACAGTTTCATATCACTGTTCCTGCTGTAATTATATAAAAACGTGTTGAAATTAGCGGGTATGAGCGATTTAAATTTCATTTCTACAGTATATACATCCGGTATCTTTACAAGGTTGTTCTTAACTATATCGCCCATCAGCGAGGACGGATTCCAGCTTCCCTGCGTCTTGCTGCCGGACTCCCCGCCGCTGTTCGCGTGTTTACAGCAGAGATCATATATCCATTGCATCGGCGGGGTGCGCAGCAGGCCCGCCGATTTTACGTTAAAAGCGCCGGTACACAAAAACATCCTTTTCAGTCCGTCTATTTTTACGTCGTACAGGCACGGCGAATGCCTAAGCATGCCGTACTGCATCCAGAGGTTGTTCGGAATAATGGTATTAACGAATATAAAATTCTTCATGGCAGCGTCGGCCGTGTCGTTGAACAAATCGAACGTAACCGCCAGTTCCTCAACCATGCCGCTTCCACTGGAATCCCATTTAGGCATGTAATTTATATTGGCCCGGTTGATTATATCGCCCCAGACGCCGGTAAACATGGAAACGACCTTGCTTATCATGCCGCCTTTATCATTGCTGTCGCCGCCGCCGGTAAGGGACTTTAACCCAAACTGCGCGTCTTTCCACCCTTCTTCCCCGTTCGACTGCCACATCAGATCGCCGATATACGGCAGCTCGTATATATTGAGCGTGGTGCAAGATTGGAGCCTATAGTACATTGCAAACGGAAAATCCATAAGGTACGTATTAAGATCCGGCGTAAGCCCTGATGTAGCAGGCGGACGGCTCAATCCGCTGCACGCAGTATCCCAAACGGCGGTCAGGTTTTTAAGCCAGCGCGACGATCCGTCTTTTCCCTGCATGAGATTCGGTCCGCCGTCGAACTTGCCCTGACAGGTGATGTAGTCCCATACGGCGCTGATTACTTCGCCCATCATATCCAACCATCTGCTCCGGGCCGCGTCGCTGCCAAGACCAATCAGATCTTTAATCTTAAACTACTCGAAAAGACCGCTAGACCCCTTGAAAAGACTCTTCGCGCCCTGGAAAAGCTCGAAAAACATATTTATAAACTAGTCCAGCTTGGCGTCTACCTAAAACTCCCGGATCTGCATCCCTGGCAGCTGATTAAAAAAACTATCTATCGATACGGTCTTAAGCGTCGAATAATCATAGATAAGCTGATTCGACATATCCGCGTTAAACGGCAGGCCGAATTCCGGCGACGTCAATACGGAAGGGCATATATTTAAACGCCCGAACCCGGCGCTGTACTGATCGGCTTTTTTATTTCTGAACGAAAACAGCTGCGGCCCATCCGTCAAATTGCTGTTATCCTTGACATTAGCGTTGATATTGCTGCCGGGTTTAAGTACGAACGGCAGATACTGCTGCCGTATGTTACCCTGTATTCTCAACATCTTTGAAAGATCTGCGCCCATATATAGACTCCTTCTTTAAAATTTACCCTTCCTGCTCCTCCAGCGACATGCCGGCGGAACGCGTCTTTACCGGCACCGGCGGCGTAGAGACGTCCGGACCAGCCGAGGCCTCGTCCAGAAGCGCGTTAAGCTCCGCGTCGACCTCCGCGCCGGACGCGTCCATCGCGCCGGCCTTGGCGGCATCCTCCTTCTCGACGGCGGCGCGGCGCTCGTTGCCGTACTGCTTAACCGCGTCCTGGACGTCGGCCGACCTGGCCTGAATCCCGTCGGCTATCTCCTCCGGCGAAATATCAGACAGTGCCGCCTGCTCGTCCGACGGAGGCGGCGGGGGGGCCGGTACTGATGGAGGCTGGTCCAGGCCGATTTTCATAGAGGCGGCACCGGAAAAAAGATCGAAATCGTGTTCGAAAATCGTAAATTTACCGGCGGACGCGACGGTATCCATGAGGCCGTTCCACCATACTATAAATGCGTTCTTGACGACCGTTAAATACGAACTTATCGCGGCGGCAATACGCTTGGCCCATGACGATATCCAGTCCCGAGCGTCCGCGAGCCACTTCCATATGGGCCAGCCTTGCACCCATTTATACATCTTCCCGGCGGCGAGCGAAAGCTTTTTCCCAAACCAGACACCGAAAGTATCGCCGGACGTCTTGTCCTCGTCGCTTCTAAACACGTTCATCCATCCGTCTATGGCGTCGAATACCGGATCCAGCCTGTAAATATTGTCCTTGATCTTATCTAACAGCCACTATATACCGAAAATCAACAAGATCGGCAGCGCCAGCGCCAGAAGCGTAAGCACCAGTATGACGCCAGCGAGCACAGCCGCGGCGTTGAACATCAACAGCGCGGCGGCAGCGATGGCCGCTACAACAACAGCTATCGCGACGGCCAGCGCCAGGGTAAATCCCGCCGTCGCCAGCAATATCAGCGACGCGCATACGGCGGCCGTTCCCAGCGTCAACGCCGCCGTCATCGCGGCGACGGAAACGACAAGCCCAGCGGCAAACGCGGCGGCGGCGACAAGCACTATTCCCGCCACGGCGATAACCGCCAGCGCCGAAAACGCGATAACGGCCGCGACTGCTGCGACTGCCAACGCCGCCGCGAGAACAACGCCGGCGATAAGCGCGGCCGCGGCGAGGACTGCAAACGCGACCGCCGCGCCGGCGATTATAATGGCGGCGGCGGCGAATGTGCCGGCGACGAGCGCCGCGGCGGCTACGGCGGCGGCGGCTACGGCCGCGACCGCGATAACCATTATAGAAGAAAGCGTGGCGGCGGCCAATACTGCAATAGCGGCAGCGATAATCTAAGCGGCTATAACGACGGCGCCTATCATCATAGACAGGGCCACGGACACGGCCGCCATCGAAACGGAAAACGCCAAACCGAAAAGCGCGGTGGCGAACGACGCGGCGACGGCGGCCACGGTCGCGGCAGACGACAAAAACGCGCCGACCACCGCGGCCGAAGCCGAGAATACGGTCGTTATTACGACGGCAGATGCTGTTATCACGGCCGCCGACGCGGCGGCCAGCGCCGAAACGACGATAACTACGGCCGCCAGCAGCCCGACTATCGCCGCCGCCGAGGCCGCCATAATAGACGCTATGAAAACGACGGTGCCGGCCATTACCGAAGCAAGAACCCCGACCATAAAAGTCGCCGCGGAAACCATAAGCGTCGTCCTCGCCGTCATAAGAAGTATATCCGATGCAGTCAGCAGCAGCTTCGCCGCCGATAACGCCAGTTCTGCGGCGGAAAGGGCGAAATTCGCGGCCGAAAGCTGAATATTGGCGAGCGCCAGCGTAAAATTAGACGAATTCAGCGCGGCAGTCGAGGCAGCCTCTGCCGCGCGGGCGAGGGCCAGCGCCATGACTGACGCTATCGTTTTTTTGCCGACTATGTCGGAAAAATATTCCGCTTTGGTCTGCATATATGTTTCTAGAGCGGCAAGACGCGTCTCGAAATATGCAACCTGCGGCATAACTTCGTCTATGAACTTGATGAACAGGTCTTTGTCCTTCATCAAGGACTTAATCAGACTGTTCGCCTTTTTTTTATCTTTCTTTTTCTTCTTTTCTTCGCTGTCCCCGCACAGAAAATCCTTAAGCGCATTTACCTTTGATCCTATGCTGTTAAGTATCCCGGTTATGTCCTGGACTATAGAACTGCCGAATTTAAAGCCCGCCAAAGCCTCTTTTACTTTATCGACGGCCTCGTCCGAAACACTTACGCCAGACTCGTCGAGGCTGTCTAGCTTCGCCTGGATACGTCCGCTGACCTAGTCTATCGTCTCGGACGAATTTTCGGACAGATATTCTTCCAGCCTGGCGGATATAAAATTTATAATTTCTTCGGAAAGCGCCCGCGTATTGTCGTCGCGTATAGAGCTGGAAAACCCGTTCAGCATGCCGCGCTGCTGCAGGATCCCCCGTATCTTCTAAAGCGACGAACCGACTTCGTCGCTATACGCTGGCATTTTACTTTTCATACGTCATCTCATATACATACTTCCAAGCTGTCCGCCGTATAGGCCGACGCCGCCTACCTGCCCCGCGCCGGGCGAATCCTGGTACGTTATCACCTGAGGCACCACGACGGCCTTGCGCCTATTCTTAAGCTCTTCCCGCTTTCTGCGTATAGCTTCCTTCCTGAGCCGGTCCTGTTCGAATATATTCGCCGCCGGGTCCAGACGCGGAAGACTGTCCGCCTCGGTCGAATCGATATACTGCTGCATCTCGTCGTTCTGCGACATATCCTGCTCCAGCATGTCTCCGCCCGGGCGGGGCATATCCCGCGGCGTCGCCTCGGGTATCTCCGCCTTCATCCCGGCGAGAAACCCGAAAGGATGCCACTGGTCCCACGTAAAACGCGGCCCGTAGTTAAGCGGGTTCGCCTTCTTCCACCATGAATCATCCTTGTTCCCCTTATATATTATTTCGAAGCCGGACGGATAGGATATATAGGCCTGCGAAAGCCACTGGCAAAACGCATTCCATTTCTCGAATACCCACGACTTGAACTTCTTCCAAAAACTAACCAGTATATCTTTTATCGAAAAACTCTTCCACCAGCCGGCAACCTGTTTGACCCATTTTCCCAGCTACGTATCGGCGAGGACATCGCTTAATTTCTTAACCGCGCCGGAAATAAGGTTTAATGCCCACGGCAGCCAGCCGCCTGCTGCGTTTTTATCATCGAGTATTTTCTTAACAAATGTTCCTTCCCACCATTTCTGTATCTCGCCCCACCAGAACTTTATTTTTTCCCAGTACGGCTGCAGCAGATCCAATATCTCCTAAACGGTCTCGGCTACGCACATTATACCGACGATTAAAAGCAGCGTAATCAGCGCGATCGCGGTCGCCGGGGCGGAAAGGACGGCCGCGATGATTATTCCCGTAAACGTGATAACCGCGGCGAGAAATAGGCCGATCGCGAGAACCGCGGCACCGAGAACGGCCGCGGCTATTAATACGGCGACCCCGAGGACGGTCGCGACGCCGACTAGCGCGGCGACGGCGAGCGCCACGACGGCCGCGGCAGCCGAGGCGGCCACTACGGCGACGCCCGCCGCTATTGCCAATCCCGCTACGACTGCCGCGACGGCGAGGGCTGCGGCTGCAACCGCGAGAACTACCGTGAAAACAGCGAATACGGCGAATACGGACGCCAGGACGACGGCCGCAAGCGCTATCGAAACCGCCAGCACGGCCGCGACGACGACGACCGCCGCGACCGCCAACGCTATGGCGGCCACGGCGAGAGCCGCGAATAAAACAACGGCAGATACCGCGGCGAGCGCCGCGACGGAAACCGCGACAACGACGGCAAGAGACGCTACGACGACGGCGGCGACCAGGGCCACGCCCAGCAGAACGGCGACGACGGCGAGACCGGCGGCCACTATAATAAGCGCCGCGGCGACGACGACCGCCGAAAGAACCACTGAAAGCGCCATGGCGAGAATAGACAGTCCTACGACCAGCGCCGAGATCACGACCGATACGATAACGGCCGCGGCGGCGATAATTACGGACACCACCGCCCCGGCGGCAGATGCCACCACGGCCACGATGAAACCAAAGGCCGCCGCCGCAACGCTGAATGCGGCGCCGACAACGGACAAAATAAACGAACCGGCGGCTATCATGACGGAGGCTACAGACGAAACGACCGCACCGATTACGGTAACGGCGATGGCGGCCATAGACATCAAAACCACAGCGGCAAGCGCCATATTGGATACGGCGACAAGCGCCGTAAACGCGGCGAGAGCCGCCGTAGAACCAGCGTCGACGAGCATAGACAGCGCCAGGCTACTATTAGAAACCGCCAGTTCGACATTTGACGCGGCGAGCGCGACATTCGACACGGCGACTTTAGACACCTGCTTGGCCAGTTCGATCGTCTGCTTCGCCAGCTCGTCGTCCGCCAGCCTGATCCCGGACCAGGTCCGCTCGATGGTCTCGACGGCTTCCAACACTGCACCGAATATTCGGCCGAAAAATAAATCGAAATATTCCGACTTCGGAAATACGTCCTTGTCGAGATATTTGGCAAACTTGTCTCTGGCGCTCTTGTCTAGCAGTTCTTCGGCTTCGTCCTTGTCCTTGCCTTCCTTGCCTTCCTTGCCTTCGCCGGCAGGTTTCTTTTTAAAAAACCCGTCGAGTTCTTCCAGCTGCTTTTCGGCGCCGACTGAATTCACGATCTGCGCCGCCGGCTCCGCCGCGTCCGGATTAATCTCGGCGACCGCGGCCTTTATCTTTTTAACGGCGTCGTCCGACAGCAGAAACCCCGATACGCCGAGCTTTGCCAGTTTGGCCTGGACGCGTCCGCTGATCTGGTCTATGGACGCGCTCGTCATGTGCATGATAAACTGCTGAAGCTCTTCCAGCAGAACGCCTACTATTTCCTGCGACAAATCGCGCGACTTTACCTGCGACTTCTTAGACTGCGCCGATTTAAAGCCGGCGGCGGCCGAAGCCGCCGCTGACAGCACCGTCTTAAGTTTCGCGTACGACGCGTCTATTTTGTCGTTGTAGCTTGTCACGTCTTTTTATAGAACATGTAGTTGAGAATTTCGCAAATCTGCCTGAGCGCAGTCATTAGATCTTTCTTTTTAAACGATTCGCGTTCCTTTTTTTCGGCTTTTTCTATCTGTTTAACATAAACCTGCAAATCGACCAGAGGTATGCCCTTCATGATCTGAAACGGGTCGACTTTGTAATACCGCAAAAACAGCATTTCCGCCTGTATTATGTACCCGTACAGAATCTGGCACATCTGGTCGTACATCAGAAAAAACCCTAAACCTGGTCGGATCCTTCCTTCTCGTGCACGGCCCCGCACTTGAGGCACTCGTGCTTTTCGAAACAGTCGTTGACCGGCTTTATGTATTCGTTGACGATGAACTTAAGCACGCCGTTCTCGGCGTAGAGCACGTCCTGCGGAAAAGCCGCCAGTATATCTTCGCGGTCGGCTATCCTGTAATCGGTAAGATTAATGTTGCGGTCCGCGCCCGTCGACTTGTTATGCACAAAAACGGACGTTATGAAAAGGTTGATATACTCCAGATTGGTCATAGTCGCGTTGGCCTATTCCTGCTTTTTCGGAATATTGCCGTGCCTGGCGCAATAGGACGCGTGGAACTTCGACACCGTGCGGACGGACGGGTACTCCAGCTCGAATTTGTACTTGAAATGCTTGTTTTCGTATTCGAACCGCTTCTTTTCCAGCCTGTAGTCATCGAGCTTGCGCAGCGTCTCGGAAAAATCCACTTTGTACGCGTTTTCTTCGCCGCATTCTTCGCATACGAACTTGACATCGTTCTGAAACATATTTTCCTGGTACAGCGCGATCATGATCTTGGTGCGGTCGAAATCCGAAAGGCCGTATACGTCAAACCCCGGATCCAGCGCGGCTTTGTTTATAAGGGCGCACTGTGCGTCGTATACGATATCCTTGCGGTTTCTGTTGGCCTGCGTCATCCGCGTAAGGGACTTCTGCTCCTGGACGGTAATCTCGCCGAAAGAGAACTCGCGCCCGATGCTGTTAATGTATACTTTGTTAACAGACGTGGCGAAGTCCTGCTGAAGAGCGGCGAGCAGCTCCTCTTTTGTCTAGACGGTCTCGTCTTTCTCGTCCGGTTTAACAGACGCGTTATTCTGTATTTCTGCCATGGTTTTTTTCCTTTTTACTTTTTACTTTTACTGTTTACACGTACCCTTAACGGGCAGCACATCTACTATTTACCTCCGGATACGGCGCGGCCGGAGAATCCCGGCGAAGACGTCTGGATATAACAAAACAGGCTGGAAAGATATCCAGCCTTTGACCGTTTAGCGTCTCTGAACGGTATTACTGGTCGCGGCCGTGTTCCGGAATCTTAAGCGCGCAGTAATAAGAAGCCTTGCCCTGGTTCTCGCCTTCGCCTACGCCGTTGAACACGTTGTCGTCGTTAATCTGCTTGGCGAATGCCTCGCCCGCGAACTCCTTTACGTACGCGCGGAGCGCCGATACGCCGAGCCTCGACCCGCGGGTAAACCAGTTGCCGATAGACCCAGACGCCAGGCGCTGCAGGAAACTCTTCTTGCCGGCGAGGTAGACGTGGACGCCGATAATAAGCTTGCCGGACCTGGGGAGGATGAACGACTGGCCCGAGATGAAGTTGGTGGAAAGCGTCACCTTGTTGACTTCGTCTTTCGCGCCGCGCATCTCGTTCTTGAACACGGCAAGCGCCTTCTTCTTGGCTTCGACGTGCCTTGTATACAGCGTTTCAAACGGATTAAACCCCAGTACCGGGTTTTTACTGGCTTTATCCTTGGCATCTGTCGCCGTGCGCGGGGCCTTCTTGAGATTAGCGATATCCTCGGACAGGCTGCCGGTATCGACCTTAAACATAGTGTGGATCTCCTCTTTTTTTAATTAAACCTTGATCTTGACCGCGGCGCAGTAGACGAACTGGGCGCCGGATACGGACTTGTCGTCCCCGCCGGCGAACACGTTCTTCTCGGTCACCTTGGAGGCGAGAATCTTGCCGAAAAACCCGTTAAAATACTCGTACATGGCCGGAACGCCGATTTTCTGCCTGAGCTTTTCATTGGCGTCCGCGATCTTCTCGACGCCGGCGGCCTTGACGTTTTTTACGCCGCCCCAGATCGCGTCCCAGATCTTCCCCTCGTCGATATCGTCGAACGCGCGCTTGTCCTCGAAAAGCGCCGCGAAAAGCTTCCTCAGGCCCTTAAGCTGCGCCTTTTCGATTTTTATTTTAATGGTAATCAGCGCCGTGCCGACGTCGGGATTGAAATCCCCGTCCTCGATGGCGGAATTCTCGACCTGGATGCTGGTGTCGTCTTCGAGGTTAAGGCCGCTGTCGCGGAGAAGCTTCGCGAGCTTGTCTTTGGTTTTTTTCACGGCCGCCAGGTGTATGCGGAAAAACCGCCTGTTGGGGCTAAACGCGCCGACCGGCGACGATTTGGCCTTTCCGGAAACGGCCTTCTCGTCGGGCAGGCCGCCGCCTTTGTCGCCGCCGTCAGCCCCGGCCGATTTGCCGTCCGCGTCGACATCTGGCTCTATATGCTCGTCGTCTGACTCGTTGAACGACGCGAGGCGCCCCGTCCAATACGCGATAGCCTCGCGGATTTCGGATATGTCGTAAATCTTTTTGCTTTTTGCGGTCTTCTCTGAGGCACTGGTCTTCATATGTTTCCTTCTGTTGGATTTTATATTTATTTACCTCCCGGCGGCCGTCAGATGTTCAGCATCCGCCCGCCGCCGCCGAGAATAGACCCGACCGCGCCCATTACCTTCTCGCCGGCGCTGTCCATCTGCTTCAGCTTGGATTTCACGAACATGGCGTCGTAGATGAAACTGACCTGCCTGGTGAGATTCGTCGCCTCGGGCTGCTGTGTGGCCTGTATCGAGTTAATGGAATCCGGACGGCATCCGACGAATACGTACTGCATATCGTTATGCTTGGAAAAATCGACGGTAACCGTCGCGGTCGTGTAGGGCTGCGAATCGTACGACCAGTACGGCAGCGATATCTCCCTCAGCCACGGGTAGAAAATGCGCTCGTGAAGCGCGGCCTTGGTGTTTATTATGTGCATCTGCATCGCGCCGTCCGGGTATACGCCGGGCTGGGAAACGACCGGGAAATCCCCCATGCGGGAGTTCCCGACCCTGCTGACGTTGACTTTAAGGTTGGGTATGGATATGCTCTGGACGTACGGACCCAGGTTGAGGACCAGCGGCGCCGTCTGGTCGTCCTGCCACTGCTCGCCCGTCTGCATCAGATTCGCCTTCGCGAGATATTCCATGAACGTATGCTTGTGCGCCGCCTCGAACTTGGAACGCTGTTCCAGTATGGGATCGCCCGCGACGATGTTCTGGAATAAACCGCCGGTGACGTTGTTCAGCGCGTTCGCCCCGGCGTCGAGCGCGGAATTGTAGACGGACTTAAGCGCGTTTCCGAGCTTGCTCGGCTTCTGCTGGTTGCTGATCTCGGCGAGCGACAGCGTCGGATAGAACTTGAACTGCACCTCGAACGTCCCGAGCGGGTCTATGGTATCGACGTACCGGCCGGCCGAAGAGCCGAACTTGCCGAGAAACGTCTGCAGGCTCGTCCTGGTGACGGACGAGTCGTCTGAACCGTACGCGTTGACGGCGTTTCCTATTATATCGCTTGCAATGCCCATTGTACCCTCTTACCCGAACAGCGACGAGGCCGTTCCCAGTACGCCGGCGGCCTTCGCGAGCGCGCCCGGCGTATACGAAACGCTCTGCACCAGCCCGCCGACCTGGAACGTCTGTATCGAATTGTCGTCGTAGCCCCAGTCGAGCCCGCCGACGGACTTAAGGCGCACGCCCGACAACGTAACCAGCGCGCCTTTATAGTGGTCCTCGTCGCCGGTCAGGGCCTTTATCGTTATGGTATAGCCGGAATCGGCGAGGACCTTGCCCGTGCTCCCCATTATAAAATTATGCAGGGCCGAATAGATGTACCCCTGCGCGTCGTTGCGGACGGTCATGGTGAAATCGTGCTCGTAGTCGAAATTAACCGGTATGTCGACCAGCCTGCCGTCGTAGTGCAGCGTCGTCATATTCTGGACTACCCCGGGTATCGATATGCCCGTAATGAAAAACGTCAGCCCCTGCAGGCCGGAGAAATTAACCTCGAAGTTGCTCTTGACCTGCGCGCCGTATTTCCTGAACGTGTTTAAAAAGGCCTTGACGCCGGTCTCTTTCGAAAAAGCCGTCGTTACGTCGGTCACCGCGCCGAGGAGATTTCCCAGATCTAAAGCCATTTGCGTTCTTTTTATTAAACTCCGGCTATTATTTACCCCCGGTTCGGACGACCGCGAAATAGGCGTCCGGCGCGGCGCCTTTTCGCCTAAAAAGTGTAAATAATACAAGAACGTAGTATTAGCAAAGGAACATACAATGGCAACAGCTGTAAATCAATTTCTCGCGGCCGCCACGGCCAACAACATCCGCTGCGACAACCAGTGGGAGGCCGAGTTCATCTCGGGATACGACGACGTCGACGCCGTACTCAAGACGGCGGTGATGTTCGGCGGTAACTTTACCATTCCGGGGCGTACCATAAACTACGCGTCCGTCTCCTACAAAGGCTTCGAGATGGCGAACCTGGTGCCGACGAACATGAGCATGACGAACGAGTTCTCGATGACCGTCAAGGCCGACATCGCCGGCGAGTACCGCAGGGCGTTTCTCCGCTGGCAGAACCACGTCATGAACGCGAACATCGAAGGCGGGTCTTTCTTCGAAGGCAACCGCGGCGTAAACCCGAAATCAAGCGCGCGCATCCACCTGTTCGCGGCCGACAACCAGACGATCAACGAGACATACAAGCTCGTCAACGTCGTCTGCTCAGACGTCGGCACTACGTCGCTTACGTATGAAGGCGGCGGTGTCGCGACATTCGACATACAGCTCAAGTCGACGTATTGGTATATAGAAAAGGCGACAGAGGGCGCTCTGACCGACCAGGTCTGATAAATTCAAACCCGTAATTATTTGAAAAGGGCAACAACTAGAGACAGTTTGCCTTTTCGGATAAGAACTATAAAGCTGGCAAAAATTTTTGCCAGCTTCAAAATTTTACAATATCAGTTAGATTAGCTTTAAAGGTAATATTTTTATAGTTCTTATGCCGAGAAAAGACAACCTTCTTCATCAGAGGTTGCCATGAATCGGCATACTGAGTAAATAAAAAATAGATTTTTCATTTTGATAATTTAAGTCTTTGTTCTTTGGAAATTTCTTCTATTCAAGAAGAAACCCTACTGTGGGAAGCACAGAAAGTCAAGCCTTTGGAGATACAAACCTCTAGATATGTTTTTTAACAAGCAAGTTTGGTCTATGAATTAGGAATCAATCAGCCGTTGGCTGAATGACAACCATCTTCAGTGGTTGTCAGCTTCAAAAAAATAATAACAAAAATAGTAAAGTCACCTCCGATTGACGTTCACCGCGCCGTCTTCTTGAAGACATACAGCTTTTCCCGTTTTTTGCCGTCGGCCTTGTTTATATGATAAGACCGGCCCACGTTAACGTCAAAAACCAAATCGTATCCGTCATGGCCGCACAGCATGTCTTCTCTGGTGACTATTCCGAAAACACGGCATTCCGGCTTAGATTCGAACACTTCGAAAACTCCGTCCATCAGCGCCTTATATTCTCCGAAATCGGAAAACCCGCCGCATTCATACTCCTCCACGTTGTAGTATGGCGGACACGTGAACATCGCGTCGAACGAACTTTTCGGCATGAACGTCCTGGCGTCTTCGCAGTGCGTCTCGGCGTTGCCTATCTTGAACGCCGAGATTATCCTGTCTACATTGCGCTTGGTTCCGCGCGAAAAATCGTTGTATATGTACCGTTCTAGCCTAGCCGATCCGAGCAGCCTGTGCCCCCAGCCGCCGAACGGGTCGTAGCACGACCTGACGCCGTATTCGTTTATGAACCACATGAACCACCTTGGGTTGAAATGAGAATACCCGTATATCATGCCGGAACGCTTGAAGCCGTCGAGCATGTCTAGATCCGTCAGCTCCTTCTCTGGTTTGCCGAGGTATTTCTTCCTGTTTTCCACGAGCCTGCCTCTGATCTCCGGATCGAGCCATGCGCGCTTTTCGCGGGCGTAGAACACGTCCTGCTGGAAGAACTTCACGATCGCATTCGACGAATTGCGGCTATGGAGGAAACCTCGCCAGTTCCCGCTGAAGCATTCTTTCCTGAAACGCCTGTACTCGGCGTCCAGCGTCTTCGGCGGACAGTCGAAGTAAAGCCAGTCGTCGAGGCCAAAGTCGAACTTGAAATACTTTTCGACATCCGAATAATTCCAGAACTCCACCAAATTCAGGCCGGACGCCTTCGCCGTGGCGCGCTTGCGCGGATCCCTGACGGTCCATGTCTCGACGGCGTTGTCGTAGTATTTGGTGCCCTTGCCTTTCCATCTGCGGAGCGTATCTTCGTCTTCCGGCGAACCTGGATCGTAAGGATGCCCGCCGTGCGTCCACGAGCCGTTGTACTCGAAATACGTCCGTGTAGCCGGATCGTACATGTCGCAGCTGAACGGATACTCCGCTGATTTATACTGAGAAACCATTTCCGGACAGACAGTCCTGACCGCCTCGAATATGACGTTCTCCTGCCTTGACGTATTCAAGGTGCCGTTCTTTTTCTTCGTCGCGTACGCCTTGCTGCTGTTGTTCCAGCCGGAATCGCCATACCGTTCCGCTTTAGTTTTCGCTATCGCCTTAACGTTCCATGCCGAGCCATACAGACGGCGGCGCGTCTCGAGACTTTTCTCCAGATTCCAGCCGGGGGAGTCTCCGAAATGCGATGTTCTGGTCGCGTCGCGCTTCGACTGTATCTCGGCCCTCCTTTCGCGCAGGTCGTCTTTGACTTCCTGTATCTGAAACGCGTTGTCGACGCCGTACTTGCGCCTGATCCCTGCCTTTACTGCGTCGTAGTACGCCGGAGCCTCGTACCGGCACTTGGCGCAGCAGAACTTCGGATATCCTTCCTCCATGCTGAGCACGTTCATGCTTGTCATCTTATGCGCGCCGTGAACGGTGTTTCCACATTCCGGGAAATCGCTCAGCCGGTTGATCGTCCAGTATACCCGTGTCTTAAATTCATGTATTGAATCGTCGAGCATCGGCGTACACTGGTATATGTAGTCGACAAGGTATTTCCTGTCAGGATACCGGCCTTTGAAACCCCGGCTTTTCAACACCCTCGCGTAATTTTTAGGGTTAGCCTTGACTATTTCTTTTATTTCGGCCTCATATTCGTCGTTATACTTTATCATCGTATATCCCGCTAGTCCGTCTAAAATTATTTACTATATAAAATATACGATATTCAGATTAATTCAGACTATTTCATTAAAAACGAAGACGCGGAGATTTCTCTCCGCGTCTTTCGCGTTTGTCCTTGCCGGTTAACCGGCTTCGGATTAGACCTGCTCAGGAACCGTCTTCGCGAACTCGTTGTCCGGATTCAGGTTGATCTTCGAAGGCTCGGCGATGAACGTACGCTCCTGGTTCCAGGTGTACGGGCTGTAAGTGCCGGAGATCTTCATGAAGTGGTAGAAGTTCTTGGCGTCCCACGGGTTGCTCATGACACCGTAACGGGTACGAGCGCCGACGGACGGCGTGAACGAACCGGGCTGCAGCACCTTGGAGAGCTGGAGCGGGATGTACGGGCAATAAATTATACCGGAGTCGCCGGCCTGCTTGCCCTTATATCCGAGCAGCGCGTAATCCGCAGCGCCGTTGGAGGCGTACGAGTCGCGGACCAGGAGCATCGAGTCGTCGTTGATGAGGCCGACCTTGGCGAGAGCGCCGACGCCGGTGTCAGGAACGGTAGGAATCGCGTCCGTGTTCTTGAAGCTCGTGTACTTGTTGATCGACATCTGCTGGAGCAGCGCCGTGACGCGAGGCGTGGTGACCACGAAGTTCGCGTTGCCGCGGCGGGTGCGGATGGCGATCTGCTGCGCCTCGACAGTGATCTGCGTCAGGAGCGTCGCGAGACGACCCATCTGGTCGAGACCGTCGGCCGAAACAGGGGACCACTCGGAGGTCGAGTTGCCGGTGATGGCCGCCTTGACCATCTCGGTGATGATCTGACGGTCGATTTCGGCTCCGACTTCGTACGTGAGAGTGTTGACCATCTCGCGCTCGACGTCGATGCCGTGCATCGCCTGCATGTCCTCGGCGAGCTCAGGCGACCAGTGAGCCGCGAGCTTGCGGGTCTTGGCTTCGACCGCGCTCTTCACGAGGCCGAACGAAACCGTCGGATACGTGCCGTTCTCGTTGCCAACGCCGCCACCGTACGGGTTCTTGCCCCAGAGGTTCGCATACTCGGCTTCAGCCGTATTCTGGCCGACACCCTTGGCCCAGGCGCTCAGGCTGTCACCAGCGTAAGCAGCCCACATGTCAGCGTCGCCAGCGACGTCGCCAGAAAGCGCAGCGCCGGTATAACGCGGATCGGTCGGGTTGTAGCCAATTTCGCGATTGGTGTTGTCGAGCGTGCCGTAACCAGCGATACCATTGTTGCCGTAGATCGGACGATACGCGAGAGCGTAGCCGACAGGGCCATGGAGAGGCTGTACGCCGACGAGATCGTTCGCGATCAGGTCAGGCATGATACGGCGGAGCATCGGGATGACTACCGAAGGAAGGTAGTAATCGCCGTACGCGCCAGTGCCGTCGCCAGCGTAAGGAACAGAGCGGTCGCCCTTGAGGAAACCGGTGCTGTTGCCGTCCGCGTCGACGGGGCTCGGCTTGCCGATCGGGCCGCCATAAGGAATGCCGGCTTCGTTCAGCATGTTGTGCATCTTGTAGAAGTTGCGGGTGTTCTCGAGCACCTGCGCGAGCGCCACCTTCGTGCTCTCGGACTGGATCTTCTTCCCCGACTCGAGGATAGGAGCCCACTTCTTGAGCAGCCTCTTCTGATGAGGATCAGCTATGTAACTGTTAATCATCTTCTGAATCTTTCTTTGTTTGTTTTTTTGTTTGGTCAGCGGCCACCCGGCCAGCTGAAATTCCCTTACTGGACCTCCACGGCCTGGCGGCACCAGAGCTTCATCTGGTCGGCGTCGATTACGTCGGACTCGTCGAGCACAACGTCGCCGTCCTGCGTAGTCCTTACAGTCTCGGTCGTCTCGAACTCCTCCTCGGATTCGTCCGCCTGGTGGAGGTTGTGAGGCTGGTTCTTCGGCCGGCGGTACTCGTCCTCCTCGACGTCTTCCTCGTCGACCTGATGGAGGTTGTGAGGCTGGTTCTTCGGACGGCGGTACTCGTCCTCCTCGACGCTATTGTTAAGGATTTCATCGATTTCCGTCTCAACCGTCTTCTTGATGTCCTTGGTCTCGTCGTCCTTGATCTTCTTCGCCTCCTCGCGGACGGCGTTCAGCGTCTTGTCGAACTTCTTCTCAATCTCGTCGACGGTCGCCTCCTTAAGCTGCCTCTTCACGCGGCGGGCCTCGAACGAGGGAAGATCCTTGGTCTTGGATTCGAGAAGCGCGATGGCGCGGTACTGTTCGAGCTTCGACTTAAGCTCCATGGCCGTCTTCATGGACTCGTCGAGCTTGGCGCGGGCCTTGGCGACCTCGGTCTCGCACTTGGACTGCTTGACCTTATAGGATTCCTCGAGCTGCCTAATCTTCTCCGAAACGGCGTCTTCGTCGACAACAAGCGCCTGCTTAAGAGACTCGTGGAGCTTCTCGAGCCTGCGCATGCGGTCGTAGTCGACGACGGTTTTCTTGGGAAGCACCTTCTCGACGTAAAGATCGAGGTACTGATCGACCTTTTGGGAAATCTTCTGGGACTCTTCGATAGAGGCGATCTTCTGCTGTACCCTGGAGGCCAGGCGCGCGTTCTCGCGCATATTCGCCATGATATCTTCGAATACCTGCCGATACTCTTTTTCCATCTTGGCCTCGACGGCCTCTTTGGTCATCTTGATAGCATGCTTGCGCTGAGACTCCATGTTGGATTCGAGCGCGAGCACAAACGTGTCAAGGTCGGACTTCTGCGATTCATTAAGCGCGACGCCGGCGTCCTTGAACACCGTCAGCAGTTTCGAATAGCTTTCTCTAATAGATTTCAAACTCATGGTTTTTTAACCTCTATGATAATTTTATTTACCCGCGAAACCCAGAAAACCTTCGGAAAGACGCAAGTATTTTTTATATTTTTTATTTACTCCATTTTTCACAAAATCTCATAAAATCTCACCGCACCAGCGATTCGAAAAAGTCGTGTACGGCCGCGCCGAGGAACTCGGCTTTCTTAGAAGAAATAGCAGTATTAGGCATATGGGAAAGATTCTTCTCGAGCGTCTCGTATACGGGCTCTACCCTGTTGTGCAGATCGCATACGAACGTCTTGGATTCGAGGATGCCGTTGACGAACCTGTTGCCGTTGCTGTTGCAGAAAGACCCGATACTCGGGTTCAGGACGCAGTCAATGGTGCACAGGTTCATGGCGACGACCTCCGTCTCGTCCTCGTTCAGCTCGCCGAGCGCACGGGTCGAGAAACCGACCTTCGTGCCGTACTACACGAGAGAAAGAAGCAAATCGCCCTTGGGCGTGCCCTTGATGCCCCATTCGGGGGCGGACGCGAGGATGCAGCTGCGGCCCACCCAGGTCTTGTTGTTGTCTTCCTTGAGGGAAAGAATCCTGATGCACGAATCGTCAGGCTTAATATCGGGGTAGTCGGGATGTTCGAGGCCGCCGAGCGCGCGGCTGGTCTAAATCATTTCCTTGTCGAACCTCTCGATCTCGCCCTTTAGCAGCTTGTAGGGATATGAACGCTGATTGCCGTTGACAACTTCGGCCTGCGCGTACACGCCCTCAAGTATGTACATCGGCGGCTTGTCCTTGCTCTTGACGGATTCGGTAATGAACTTGAACCCGTCTGTCGAACACGCGTCTGTTATGAGTTTGGCCATATCGATTTTTTCCGTTTAAGAATATTTACTGCAAATGCAGTAAAACCCTGACGCATTCGCACGGCTCTCCGAACGCGGGCTCGTCGCACCAACGGCTTTCGCCGAGTATCTCGTACGAGCTGAACCCGCCCGTCCGAGCCATCCACGACCTGAACATCTCCTCATCGCGGCGCGGCAATTCGCACGGGCCGGAAAGACGTTCGGCAAGCTCCGCCGGAAAATCGCATACGGCCTGGCCTGGCCTGACGATACGGCGCGACTCCGCCACGACGCGGTCGCCGGACCGCGTAATGTTCTTGACCTTGAACGCGCTTCCGTTCAGCACGATCTCGGCGCCTTCCTGCAGGCATTTCGCGACCCGCGCCGAATCCATGCCTTTCGAATAACTGCCGACCGCGAACGCCCTGACGACTTCTCCGCCGTCGAACGTGCTCAAATCCTGCATCTTCCTGGCCGACCCAAGCCAGCATTCCTTATCGAACTCTCCCGGAACGCGAATAACGACCGAAGCCGGATCTTCTGCGCTTTCGCAAAGCGGCTTTTCCCCACGATTCGGCTCGAAATCGAATACGCCTATCCAGTCTCCGTCCGCCGAAAACGTCTCTTCCGGATCGAAGCACCCGTATTCCGCCAGGAAATTCGAAAGCCTGAGCTTGACGCCGTCCGGCACTCCGCCTTTCACTAATATAACGAGCCTCATTTTGCCGTCGACGCCGTCGAAAACATCCACTGCGGTCTGCTTCGCTATTTCCGGGAAAGCTGCGCAGACGGCGACAAGCACGTCCGACGCTACGCCGGGCCGGAGCGCGCCGGCCGGTTCGTCGAACACCATGCACTTCTCGGGATCCGCGCCGGACGGCAGGTCGAAATCGAGCTTTCCCGCTCCTTCCGCGGGAACGCTGTTTGCGACTTCCCTGGGAGTAGGCGCCTTCGCGGCCGGGAGGTCCTTGCCGCTCCATACCCCGCGCATGACCTGCCTGGCGCCGTCCTTGTCGGACATTATCCCGCCGGCGGCCTCGTCGCATACGAACCTGTACACCGGCATCGGAGCGCCGTATTTCCCGAACACGGCGTAGAGGTCGTTCTCGAGCTCTTCCGGGGAAGGCATAGGCTCCCTTGCTCGCCCGACCTGCTCGCGGCGCCTGACGATATCCGGAACCCTGTCCTGCAGTATAAGAGAAATCTGGTCTTCCGCCGCCGGGTCGCTGCTGTAGAAAAGATCCGTCTTTGTCAACGCCGAGGCCAAATCGCGCGACACGACGTAATACGCCGTAACGGCGGCGTACGCCGGAACGCATGCCGCCGTCTTCGACAGCCGCCTGTACCGCACGGTACGCAATGTCGTCACCACGACGGCGCGCCCATCGTTCTGCCCTTCGCAAATAAGCTGATGTATCATGTATAAAGCTCCTTAAGCTTTCTTTATTTACTTACGCCGTCTATGCAAAATACGCCGCTGCCCGAAAACAAAAAGCCGGCAAACGCCGGCTTCACCAATTTACGCGAATACCGCAGCGGCTTAAATATCGAGATTCAGCCTGTGCTCCTTGACTATCTTCTTCCAGTCCCCGGGCCTGACCTGCTCGTTGTCGCGCGAGTGGTACGGAAGAACTATCGGTATCGGGTCTTCCTGCTTTTTCCATATCTGGTGAGACCCGCACTGCCTCGCCAGCTGATAGCCGTTCTTTTTGAAAATCTTCTGCGCCTCGCGCATGGTGGGGCATTTGCCGACGGATTCGCGAAGGCCCAGAAGAACGAACGCCGGGTCGTCTTCCCGCCTCCGCTTCAGCTCCTCGAGCCATGCCGCCAGCTGCAGACGCTCCATCCGCCGCGCCTCGCACGTATCGGCGTCGGCGTTCTCCGCTGCGTCATAGCAATGGGATATCGCGTCGTCAAGCGACATAAGACCAAAATCATCTATATTTTTCATATTTGCTATTTACATTGAAATGCGCAAGAAAGATGCTAAGTCTTCAGCTTAGCATATGAATTGCGCAAAATATTTCGCATTGTCTTCGGTTTCATCATCTCAAGAGTAAATAAGATATGTAAAGCTCAAGTGTAAATAAGATTGATGCAGAAGATAGACAACAGACTACAATGCTCAGACGAGAAAAAGAGCAAGATAAAGCAGACGAAAACTATGACAAGTTTTCGTCGTCAGCATCAAGTCTGCAAAGTCTATGAGTGCAAGATTGTTGAGAAGAGACTAAACAAAAAGTAGAAAGAATAGTTACAAAGATTGTTTGTTGAAGGGAAGTGGTTCTACAACCATGTCCTTGCAATGAAGAAGAACGGCATCAAGCTAAAAGACATCAACACAACTAGCATCAAAGATGTCAAGCATCTTGACAAAAATGGCAATGAAGTTGTCTCTCAGCTTCATCATCTTAGCTCTTAGCAGAAGCAAGCTATTGTGGCAAGGATGATCTCAAATGAGAAGACTATTATGTCTCTTATTAAGAACAAGTTCCAGAACTATGGTCAACTATAGTTCAAGTCAGAATTGTCTTGCATTCCTCTTAAGTAGTATGGCAACACATACATATTCAAGTCAGCAAACAAAGTCCGAATAAGTGGAATATCAGGAATACTGCTAGTTAGAACTGGAAACCAGCTTGACAATGTTGATGAGCTTGCAAATGCAAATCTTGTCAAGAAAGCTGATGGCTACTACTTGAAAGTCACGTGCTTCATCAACAAAGAGAATTTCAAGGAACAATAGAAGAATGGAAAGGAGATTGGCCTTGACTTTGGAGTCAAGACAGCGATAACAACAAGCGAAAGCGAAAAGATTAATATATCTGTTGGAGAAAGTGAACGACTCAAGAAACTTCAAAGAGAGCTGTTTCGGAGAGCCAAAGGTTCAAACAACAGATACAAGACAATCAAGCTAATCCAAAGAGAGTACCTGAAGCTCTCAAACAGAAAGAAAGACAAAGCAAACAAGATCGTCCATAAGCTGAAAGCATATGATGTGATAGTCATGCAAGATGAACAGATCAGCAACTGGCATAAAGGATTGTTTGGGAAGCAAGTGCAGCATTCATGCATAGGACTTGTCAAAGCAAAGCTCAAAGCATTGCCTCAGACAGTTGTCCTTGACAAGTGGATCCCGACAACTAAGTGGTGTCCGGTTTGTCATATGAAGCATGAGGTAGGTCTCGATGAAAGGACGTATGTTTGTGAATGTGGATATTCTCTTGAGAGAGACATCCACTCAGCTAAGAACATGCTTGCTATCAAAGACTTAGTCTTTCAATCTCAAAACTTTGTACCGACGGAACATCGGGAAATCACGCTCATGGAGTTCAAGGCCTCTGTTGGCGAGCCGGACAGGCTTGCAGGCAAGCCTGGACGCTGAAGTGAGAAGATGCTACGTCTTCAGCGTAGCATAGAGTTCACTGAATCTAGTCTGGGCGTTTTTCTTGAAAAGAAACTAGGCGGAAATTGGATTCACAACAAGTCGTATCTTGGAAGATTCAAGCCCGACTATCGGAACGAGTCAACGATGACTATTGTAGAATTCGACGGATACGCCCATTATACACAAGCTTCTAGAATATTGGCAGATAAAGCAAAAGACCAGCTTTATTCCGGAGCCGATTATAAAATCATCAGAATCCCGTATTTCATTCAACTTTCACGCTCTACGTGCAAGACGATGTTTAACGTCGACCTTGACATCGAACAGGTCTATCCGCACGGGTTTGTAGATGAAAAATGCACGCTACCTGCCGACTTCTGCGAACTTGGCATAGAACGGTTCAAATCGGACATGAGCAGGTTCGCGAACGAGGCCGAAGAAATAATTAATTCACTAAAGACCAAGACTGCCAAATCGAAATACGGAATCGACGAAGTACTTCCGAAATCACTGAAGTACCTGCTCCGCTAAATCTGAACATGATTTCCATTGCCGAAAAATCCGGCATTAAAAAAAAAACGGAGCCGTAATTACGGCTCCGTTTTTCATTTCGGATTTCCGTTTTTATCAAAACCCGGCTTCAGACCAGCTACCGCCGGTGCGGAGGCAGACAAAATCGCACATGATAAACTCCGCCGTTTTCACCGGTTTGATCCCTATCGCTACCTTGAGCTCGTTGCGGTCGATCGTCACGTCGTCGTTGAGGACCTCGTCGCAGCGGATCTTATAGTCATATATGCCGCCGTTGTCCTTGGCCTCCTTGAAGTACGGGTTCAGCGCATCGATGAGACGCTGACGCGTATACGCGGTATTCGGCTCGTATACGAAATACCGGGCAACCTAATATGCCATACGTTCGAGCCTGCAGAACAGACGGCGTACGTTCACTCTATCGAACGCGCTGGGCTTGACCTGCAGCGTCTTCTGACCCTCAAGCACTATGCCGTCGTTCGGATAGTTAATCGCGTAGTTGAAGTTCTTCTCGTAGAAAGAACCGGCCTGCTTGATCGTCGGGCTGAACGCCACGTCGGTCGCGGCTATTACGCCGCGGTTAAGGCCGGCCGGCGCGTCCCAGTAGTTGTAGTTGACGTCGCAGTTCACGTAGACGCCCATCGCCTTGATCGACGGCGGGCACCAGAAGAAATCGCCGGAGTAGTCGTCGGCGGTCTCGAACCAGTCGACGTAGCACGCGCCGTAGCTCGTGTTGAGGCCGGTGATGAACTTGAGGTACGGGATGATGTTCGCGTCGATGGTGTTCGACGGCTTCGTCGAGCGGACGATCTTCTTCTGGCCGGCGAGGACCAGCGGACGCGGGCCGTCGGCGATGAACATGCAGTCCTTGCGGACGTTCTTGCAGAAGTTGTCGAGCTTCTGCTCGACGGTCTTCCAGGTCTTTATCGCCATATTGTTGGTATTGCAGCGCCACATGCCGAGCAGGCTGTTGCCCATGTCGTCAGTCACGCCGAGGTCGTACTCGCCCTTGTTGCCGTAGATGGCCTTGAGGTAGGACGCTATGTTGGCGATGCCGGCGTCCGGGATTATGTCGATATCGAGCTTGTTGACGTCCTCGACCTTTTCGAAGCTCTTGTTCATGCCGTCGTAGATCGACTTGTCGATGCTGATGGCCTCCTTCGTCATCTTCGAGTAGAAGCCGAGCGACGGCGCGGTCACGCTGCTCTCGGCGAATTTGTTGATGTAGCTTACCAGCTTTTCCAGGTAGTCGCGCGAGGCGTCCTGGTCGCTCTGTTCCGGATCCTGGATATCCTGCTCCGTAAGCTTCTCCAGCCTGACGACGAGGTCCTCCATCCCGGCGTACGCGGCGGCGAGGTCTTTGTAGTCGACTGGCTCGAGGCTGAGGACGCTGGTCCTGATTTCGTTGATCAGGTCCTTGAAATCGCGAAGATATATTATATCCGCGCCGATTTCGATAGACCTCTTGGACCCGGGCTGGACGACCAGCATGTCAAGGTCGTTGTTGTAGTAATCCTTCTGCGCCGGCGTATTGAAGCAGTTCGAGAAGAAGTTAATGTACTTCGACTGGCTGTTGATGATGGTATCGATGAACGTCGTGGCGCCGGTGGTCGGATCCTTGTCGTTGCGCCCGAGCGAACCGGCGTACGCCTCGACGGGCTCGAAGTTGATCTTGTTGTTCTCGGCCGGATCGACGAACATCTTGTAGACCACGACGCCGATTTTCTTCATATGGTCGCGGTCGAAACGAAGAACCCCTTTGTTATCCGTAAACGTCGTTATGGTCGGGAAAAATTCGTTGGCCTCGCGCGAAAGCGTGTTCGGGACGTCGTCGTCGCCTTCCGGGTTATGCCAGCCGAAGCGAGCGGCGTATTCCGCGCTGTAATACGCGCTGGTATTGGCGTCCTCGGAAAGCAGGGCCGACGTGGCGTTGATCTTGAACGAGAACCCGGCGCGGGCCGAAACCCCGTCTTCGCTGACGGACAGCTGGTACTGGCCGTTCCACGAACCGTCAACCAGGCACGACACGCCGCCAAGATAACTCGAAATGTCATTGCGCACGCGGGCGTCGGCCTCGGCGGCGCTGCTGAGGTCGACGCTTACCACCATGGGATCCGTCTGGGCGGCCGAAAGCATTTCGATGGTTTCGACGTCGACGTAATGGTCGCGCGTATTGAGGATACGGCACATATCGCTTGGGCGCGGCTCCATCGAGCTCAAATCGGCCGTCTCCTTATAAACGTCGGAAAGCTAGGTGGCGTCGAGCGTCCTGATCGTGCCTATCGTCTCGAAGCCGAGCACGTTTTCGTTTTCTACTTTGATGAGCTTCTGCGCGTAGAGGGCGTTCGCCGCCGTAGTGATCACGGGCAGAATACCGACCATCTCGCGCTTCTCGTTCTTACGGTCGTCCTCGGGGATCTTCGCGTAGGTGTTGAAGGCTATGTCGGCGATGAGGAACGTGTTATGGCCGACGGCGGCCTCCCCTGTGCGGAATTCGTCGATCGCGGAAAGGTCGTAGACGATCGGCTTGGTGGACGGCTCTATCGCCGCGACCTGGTCAATGGTATCGTCGGCCTCGTATATCTCGTTGAAAGGACCTTCCGTGGAAAGCTGCTTGCCGGGGACGACGCTCCATTTGAAGCACGCCACCTTCTCGAAGGCCGGATTGTCGTACGGAAGCCTCGCGAAATACAGTCTCCCGCCCTGGTTCAGCACTTCGCACGCGGCGGAATACGCGTAGCGCTCGGCTTCGTTGTCCGGCGTACCGTAGTAATTGGTCCACGCCGTGCGGCTGGTAAACTCCATCGGCTGGTAGGGTTCGCCTTTATTGGTAAAACCCATAACATAGCAGTTAGAGCCAGTCATCGCCGGGCTGTATTGCGACTTGTCAATTTCATTAATTTGAACGCCAGGCGCTAAAATGGTCCGTATGCTCATATCTTCGTTTTCCTTTTTTATTGAAGCTTTCGTTTAATTTTTATTTACTGCGCAATTAATAAAATATTCAGCGAAAAGAAAATTAGACCATAAACCGGCTACAATTTTACTGATTCACTGAATACTTCTTTATTTACCGCGCCCGGCCGTCACTGCACCAGCTCGGCGACGTCGGCCGACTGGTTGCCAACGACGAAATTGCACACTATCCATTCCATAGTTTTGACGGGAATAACGCCTATCAGGCACCGCATCTCGTTGTTATCTATGATTTCGGGCGTATTTAGCTCGTCGTCGCACCGTATCCTGTACTGCAGAATGCCGTCTCCCTGCACCGCGTCTTCGAATATAGGCGTTATCTGATCGACGAACCGCTGCCTGTTGTACGCGGTATTGCCTTCGTACAGGAAACGGCGGGCGACGGACACGACCGTTTTTTCCAGGTAAAGCATAAGACGCCTTACGTTCACGCGGTCGAGGGCCGTTTTCTGCAGCTGCATGGTCTTCTGGCCCTCTATGACTACGCCGGCCATAGGATACGACACGGCGTAGTTCCAGGCCTGTTTATATATCTCGCCGGCTTCGTCCCTGTACGGGTTGAACGCCACGTCGACGGCGCCCCTGACCACTCCGCGCGTCAGGCCAGCCGGCGCAGACCAGACGTGCCCGTACGCGTCGTTGTACGTATACACGCCCGCGACTTTGATCGAAGGCGGAAACCAGAAGAAATCGCCGGTACGGCGGTCCGGGCAGTAGAACCAGTTGGAATAGCCGGCGCTGTAGGAGGAATCGAGGACCGTCATTTTCCTGATGTTCTTGATAAGCCTCGGAGTCGGCGTCCCGCACGTGTGTATATTGGTCAGGCGCGCGAATTTCTCGTTGCCGGTCAGCACGAAAGGCCTGAAGCCATCCGCTATGAAAATGCAGTCCCGGCGAATATTTTTGCAGAAATCGTTGAATTTCGCCATTACCGCGTACCACTGGCGGGGAATTTCGTCCCCGTCGTGCTGCCATGGACGCTCTGTACCGTCCGCGTTCTCGATAAACGGATAGACGTCGGCGTTATACATGGCCTTCTGCTGCTGGACGGCACCCGGCCCGGGTTTGGTATCCTCGCGGTCGCCGCCGGCTTCTTTGTAATCGTACGCGAACTGGGCCAGATTGGTCAGCCCGGCGTCGGCGACGATATCTATCCGTATCTGGTTCGGATCCTGCAGCCTGTCGAATATTCTCGACAGAGGCCGCATTATAGACTTGATGTAGTCTATGTGCTTAAATGTCTCTTCCGCGTAGAACCCGAGAGAGCGCGCTTTCTGCGGCGGGGCGTACGTAACTTTGGCGGCGGCGATATTGTTCTGGTCGACGGTTGAAAATATATTAACGTACTGCGATTCCCGGTTGACCTTGTCGATGATGTAGTCCGACGCGCCGGTATCGTCGTCAACGGCATGGCGGTCGAGCTGGCCGCTGAAGGCCTCGACGAGCTTGAAGCTTATTTTGCTTTCGTTGGCGTCGTCCCTGTATGCCATGAACACGGCCAGGCCCAGCCGCTTGGTATAGCGCTGCTCCACCGTGCCGGGCCTGAGCGTCGTGATCGCCGGAAACGAGAGAGCGGCCGTTTTAGAAACAGACTCGCCGTAAATGGTAGACGCCGAGAGCGGCAGCGAGAAATTCGCTGGTCCGTACGCGTCGATGGAGTCCGGGACGTTATCAACGCTCAACGCCGGATCGGCCGGGGACGGCGCGAAATCCGTTACGGGCTGAAAATCGAAAATGCCTTTCGACACCTCGGCGCCGGTTGCTTTGTCGTCTTTGTCATCTATATACACTTCGCTCGATATAAGCCCACGGTAAAACATAGAATTGACCGAACCGACCAAAACCGGCATTACGCCCAGGCACTAGACCTTTTCATGCTTGCCGTCTAGGGTCTGAATTTCGGCTACGCCGTACCGCCCGCCGGTAATATCTACGATTTTTATCTAGCCGGTTTTGCCGAACCTTATGTCGCCGGTCCTGTATTTATCAAAATTGTCCGCGTCGATACGCTGACGCCCGGTTCCGTAGACATTATCCTGGCCGGCCAGCGAAAACTCAAGATACGACGTCAGCGACTGGTCGACTTCGGCCAGGCGGTCGGTTATCTTCTTGTCGTCTTCGGTCAGGCTTTTATTCGTTTTTAACGATACGTCGTACGTAACGGTCGCAAAATTATCTTTGGCCGGATTTACGTACGGGAGTTTAGTAGCGTAGCATATTCCGCCTCTGTCGATAATTTCGCATACGGCGTTAAAAAAATACCGTTCTACTTCGTTCTGCGGATACCCGTATACTTCATGGAAAGCATCGATCGAATTAATCCATTTAGTGACATAATTCTACCCTATATCCGCAAAACCGGCGATATGCGTAGTCGTTCCGGTTACGGAATAGTCAGTCGTATCGTATTGAGAACGATCGATTTCATTAAACTCAATACCGGGACTTAATCGTTTATGGCTTATCATGTGTTTACCTTACTTCTAAAACTAAAACTATTTACCTTTGCAGTTCTTATGCAAAAAATAGATCAGTACAACCGGTTTTAAAAATAAAAATTTAAACTTGAAAATCTAGAAACGTATTAATAAATATATTATTAATAATAATAAATATATAATTATAATTATAATTATTATTAATATTTTAATTATTAAATTAAAAACTATAAATAAAATCAAGTTTTTGTTAGAAAAATTCTAAAAAATCTAAAATCTAAAATAGTAAACATATATATGTTTGAAACTAATAATTATAGTTTTAACATGGAAGAAAATAAAAACAAGAAATTTGAAATTATAACAAATGAACAGCTTGCTTCTTACATTAAAGAATTTAATGAAGACGTAAAACTTTCGCTTGCTACGCTTCGTGAAAAATCTCTAATGTGCTCATCGATCTGGGCAAAATGGCTGCAGTATCTATATAAGGAAAAAGAAAATCTGCAGAGAATTTCGGACGCCAAGAAAAAGGTGATGCAGCGAAAAATGTCTGAATCTAAAAACGTCGATTCCGTTTTACGGTTGAAGAGCGAGGATAAGATTATGGAATCCGACGAAACAATGCGCAGACTAGTCGGACTCAGCAAAAATACCCAGACGAATATCGAGTATATCGAACGCGCGCTTGGCGTCCTCCAAAATTTTGGATTTCAGATTAAAAATTGCATAGAGGTATACAAGCTTAATTTCGAGCATTAACAACGTGAACGAACAGTACAAAGACGATTTTAAAAAAATAGAAACTTTCCCGTCGGGCAAGCTATTTCGTCTTACGTACGACCCGGACGGCGATATGCTGCGTATACTGGCTAAAAATCAGACCATCCTGGACGAACTGGTCGAGGCATTTACCGTCGATAATCCGAGTTCTTTCTATTCGCGGCAGTATGGATACGCTGGAGAATCTAAATTATACAATATCAACCAGTTCGGGTATTTTCTGCCTGGTCTTATTTTCGACGTGCTCGAATGGATAAAAACCTAGTACGGATCGCTGCAGTACCTAGCGGTTTCTAAGCAATGCGCAAACTATATAAACGATTTTATAAAACCGCTCGAACGGTACATTACGGGTCAGTTCGAAATAACCGATCTCGCCGACGACACCGGCCGCGGCGAGAAATTCGAAACGCGCGCGTACCAGGACGAAGCCGTAGACGCTCTTTTTCGTAAAGGCTTCGGGCGCGGCCTGATAGAAATACCTACCGCCGGCGGTAAATCATACATACTCGCGAATTTCGTCTGGAACGTGATGCGGCATTTCAACAGCGCGGCGCGGACGTTGATAATAGTTCCCAGCGTTCAGCTTGTGGATCAGCTGCAGAAAGACTTCTGCGAGTATGGCATAGACGGCCGCTTAATAGCCAAACTTCGCGGCGGAATGTCGAAGAGGGAAAAACGCGAAAACGACGTGTCGAAAGCGCAGATAGTCGTCGCGAGTCGGCAGTCTCTGCAGGAGCATATGAAGGAAATCCCGTCGCCGGACATCCTTATATGCGATGAAGCTCATACGTGTCTTGCTAAAAGCACGTCGGAAATGATCCAAAGCGTAAAAGCCAGGATACGTATAGGGTGTTCGGGCACGCTTCCGCGCGATAAATATAAATTCAGGCAGCTTGTCGGGATGTTCGGGCGCGTCGTATACAGGGAGAACCCCATGGACCTTCAGAACGGCGGCTTTATATCCAGACTGCGTATAACCGTCTACAGCGTGTTCGACAAGTCGGTGGACGCCGACCGCAACCTGCTTTTCCACGAGGATTCGGCGATAAAATACGTGGCGCAGAACTATAACGGGATAAATTTCGACGACGCCGCCCGGGCCGAACACGAATATTTCGCCAAATGGTACGGCAACCTGTACCGGCCGGTACTCGATAAAGCCGCGGCTATGGGGGGGAATACGCTGGTGCTGTTCGACAAGCTGGACATAGGGCAGAGCCTGTACAAAAAGTTCGGGCAGCTGCATCCGGACAAGCCGGCGTTTTACACCGACGGCCAGACGAAGGTGCAGGACCGGGAGAAGATACGCGAGGATTTCGAAAAAAGCGACGGCAACGTCCTGTTCTCCAACGTCCAAATAATGAGCACGGGCGTTTCCATAAAACGCCTGCATAACGTCGTGTTCTGCTTCAGCTCTAAGTCTACTACGCGCGTAATACAGTCGATCGGCCGCGTTTTAAGGCTTTACAGCGGCAAGGACGAGGCTAACCTGATCGACTGCGTATTCAATACCAAATACAGCAAGCGGCATTATAAGGAAAGGCTCCGGCTCTACAGGGAGTTCTACGGCAAGACGCAGCCGGATGAAATAGTGCGCGTCGTGTTAAATTAAAAAACCTCCGGAATTTCCGGAGGTTTTTATTCTTGCTTTCCGCCTTACGGATATCAGAAGTTGAACAGCTTCCGGTTCGCCTCGATATAGCGTTTTTCAAGAGATTCGTCAAGATCTTTCTTCTTGGTATCGCCTTTTTCAGCGTTTTCCTTTTTTTCGGTCTTTTCGGTCTCTTTTTCTTTTATTTCTTCAGGCTTTTCGGCGTCCTTGTTTTCTTTGAGTTCTTCGTCTTCTTCGTCTTCTTTAACGTCGTCTTCGTCTTCTTTAACGTCTTCGTCCTTGGCTTTTTCAGCCTTTTCGTTGGACTCGTCGGTAGCATAGAACTCTTTTTTGGAAATCAGTTCGTCTTCCTCTTTGATTTCGTCTTCGATTTCGTCTTCTTCGATTTCGTCTTCAGTTTCGCCTTCCTTGAGGCCGCACTTCTCGCCGTCCTTGCAGGAATCGTCGCCGCACGCGTCGCACTCGTCGGTTTCTTTATTTTTCTCGGCTCCGCCGAAAAATTCCTCGGCAGTCATAAGATCGCTATCGTTAATTTCGTCGAGTTTTTCCTTTTTGCCGTCGTCAGCTTTATCGCCTTCCTTGAGGCCGCACTTCTCGCCGTCCTTGCAGGAATCGTCGCCGCACGCGTCGCACTCGTCGGTAGCTGCGTTTTTGGCCGTATCGTCCTTATCGCATTCGCCGAGGAATTCGGCGACAGACATTCTGGTGCAGCTGCATTCGTTCTTTTTATCGTCGTCGCACTCCGATACGTCGCATTCGTTTTCCGTATCGGCTCCGTCACATTCCGATACGTCGCATTCGTTTTCCGTATCGGCTCCGTCGCACTCGCGGATAAGAGTGTTGTAAATACTGCGAAGCTTGGCGTTCTCCTTGAGAATGCACTTATTGTACCGCTTCATGATGTCAATGAGTTTCATCGATCTTCTCCTATTCTATTTTTATTGGTTGAACATTTTTATTTACCGCGGATAGCGAAAAAGCTACAAAAAGTAAATAATGTCTAAATGGCAGTAATCCAGCAAAACATAGATGAAATTCGCTATATGCGCCGGCGCAACCTCGAAGAAGAGGCTAAGATCGTGCGTAATTACTATGCCGACTACATCAGACAGTACGGTCTTGACGTATCGTACTATAAGATGAATACCGAAGGGTACGAGAATTTCAAGAACATAATCGACCAGAATACCGTGCTCAAGCGCGCGTACGGATACGAAATGAACCCGGAGTACCATCCGAGCGTCGATATGATAGCGTTTGCTGAAATAGATTCCGACGTGTTTAACCTTAATAAATACGGGTTCGTGCCGAATACCGATATAACACTGACGTTCGACGCCGTGCAGTTCGCATGCGATCTCGCGCCGTACGTAGGCGTATATAAAGAATATCCCATAGAAAGTTCGGAAATAATATGCGAGCTCCCGCCGTTTGACAGCAGCGTGACTTCTTATACCGACCCCGGCAGCGGCCGGACGGTTTCCGGGTATATGTCGTCGGATACATGGCCGTACGAACTGGGTCTGGGCCGCGCCGAGACGTTCAGGTGCGGCGTATGCGAGGGCGCCATGCGCTGCCTACTTTCCGGGTACGAGCTTGGGAAAGAAACCACGGTGCTGTGCGATCCGTACGAACACGTGGATTTCAAAGTGGAATTTCCGCGCAACGACGATCTGTATTATTCGCTCAAATACAAGATGCAGAACGAAGAATACCTGGATACAATGCTCATGCTGACGTACAGGGTCGACAAGATAGGGGACGTCAATCCGCGGTATATGCTTTCCGGATACGTGCACGGCTCGGTGCTTTTCTTCGATTTAGACCGGATGGGGAAATACTGCGAGAAAATCAGGCCGGACGTAGGGGATATAGTCGCGCTGGATTTCCCGGACGAGAACAACCGCGAGAAATACGAAATAACGGAATGTCTCGACAAGCAGCTTACCCAGGACGGACTTAATCCGCTGCTGCACAAGTATATCTGGAAGTGCAAGGCCAGGCGCTATATCAATTCGCACGAAGACGGCGCGCCGTAGGACAACGAGGCGGACGCCAGAATGGACGAACGCCATAAATACGATGCAGTAGTGGACGAACAGGTCGCCGAACACGTTTCCAAGTACGATTATATCGACGAGGAGAAAGGCGTCAAGGAAGACGCGGTTTACGGTGGATACGAGCGCGACGACGAGATGTACGATAAGTAGGATGTCCGGGTCGTAGAGCACAAGAAATACGATTTTATCGCCGGCGGCGCTCTCGCCAGCATAGTTAAGTTCGAGTGCGGCACCGAGCTGCTTACGAACGGCTATGAGCTTATATTCGCGGTCCCGACCGGGCAGATCGATTCGTATACGGGCGAACCGCAGATCGACGGGTACATAGTGGCCGGATGCGACCACGAACCTGTCGTAGATTCGGCGTTGTACGAGCACGGCATGCGCTGGCTTAAAGCGACGAACGAATAGCTTGTTTTCGTCAATATAGAAGGCCAGGCGACAGAACTGGCAAAAACCGACGGCCTTCCGCCGGACAGGCTTCAGATAAATCTTAATTCGCTGTACGACGCCACAGTGGACTCCGGCGGAAAACCCGTCAATCGCAAAATATGCAATTTCTTTAAATTCCGCGGCACGCGCACAGTGGTCTGGTCTACCGTAAACGGCCTATACGTAAGATTCGCCGGCGGGGAATTTCATCAAATTATATCGGTGCACGGCTGAAATTCGGCCGGCAGGCGTATATTATTTAAAAAGAAATCAGACAATAAAATTAAGGAATATACCACATGAAAATGTTTTTTGCTGCTACAATTGCTGTGTGCGCAATGCTTATAGCCGGCTGCAAGTCCCTTCCGTCCGAAGAGGTTATCCGCGGGACGGCGTCCAGCATCGGTCGCGCGGCCGGATACGCGGTTGAGCTCGGCAAGACGAAAGCCGAGGTCAAGGAGGCTATTATCAAGGTACTCGACGTCACGGCCAAGGTCGTGCCGGAGACGGACCAGACGTTTATCGCGGCATGGAGGCCTCTTATCGACGACGAGGTCGTGAAGCTCGTTGCCGATGGCAAGCTTAAGGATGATGAAGCGGCTCTGGTAAAGAGCGCGCTTTACGTTGCGTGCGATGGCATCGATCTCGTGTTTACGCGTTATCCCAAGGCGCGCGCGTATAAGAATCTGGTATCCGCCGCGACCGGCGGATTCGTTGCCGGATTCAAGAGCATCGTGAATTTCGCAGGCGGCGGGCGCGCCGGCTACGACAAGGACGCGTACGAGATCCTTCGCAAGAAGTTCGAAAACAAGTAAGAACCAGCTTGTCTGGTTTCAAAAAAAAAAGACCGGTTAATTTAACCGGTCTTTTTAGTTTAATATTTCGTCGATTATTTTTTAATATAGATATTGCTTTTCCGGTTGACGCAATAGACCAGCCTGAAATCTTTCGCCTGTATTATAGACTGGGCCACGTATACCTTTTTCCGGATTATGCCGAAAAATTTCTTAATGCTTACGGGTTTAATGTCCGAATTCGGATAGGCTAGTTTGCACAGCTCGAAGCAGTAGACGCTGCTGTTGTTTTCCCGAAAAACGAAATCGTATTTCTTTCCGACGTATTTTTCGACGTTCCTGACGGCGGTTTTGGCCCCTCTTTTTATCGGTCTGAACACGGCTATCCTGTCGCACTGGCAGAAATCTACTATGTTTATCCTGGAGACCCCTTCTGCCACGGCATGTATGACGACGTTGTTGCCGGCGTATACGGCGCCGTGCGAAAACCCTATCCCTATGACGTCGTTTTTGAAATTGGGGACAAGTCTTCCGTCCAGGTATCTGTTATAGCCGCGGAGAATAATGTCGCCGGGTTTCAGAATGCTTAATATGTCGAGTACATTTTCGCCGGTAACCTGGAAATCGTCCGGGTCGTATACAATCCAGAGAGGCCACTTGAATATCTTGATGTCTCCGAACATCGTCAGGAACTTCGACCATATCCTGTAAAGAAATTTCCTCATGTCAGCCCTCCAGTCCGTTATAGCAGTTCTGCAGGTAGCAGCAGTAGATCAGTTCCTGCTTGAACGCGTCCCACGGCAGTATTCCGAATCCCTTGCTGCCCCATGTTATTCCCCACGAGTTCTGTATATATACGCCTTGCTGGTCGTATCCCACGGCGACGACGGCGTGCCCGCCGCAGCATATGTTCGTATGCCTGATAACGGGTTGAGCGTCATTGCAGGAATACCATCCCGTGGAAATATTGAAGCCGCAGTGCAGAAAATCGTATTTATGGATAAGATGCTTGAATGCGTCGACCGTCTTTTTACCGCCGTCGTTGTACAGAAACCCTATTTTGATGTCCTGCGGGTTTTTAAAGCCGCCAAGCTGCAACGCGGCCTGAATGGCGTATTCGAGGAACGTGCCTTCGCTGTTCTTGCTGCCGTCTAAAAGCTTCGCCCTGGCGTACACCTGGTCTGCGTCGAGATTGTATATTTTTCCGGTCCGTTTCCAGTTTATGGCTTCGACTATGCTGCATATGCTGTATCCGGCGCAGTGCGGCGTCTCTCCCTGCTGGTCCGTCGGCGACGCCAGCTGCCTATTGTCGATTTTGAGAGGCGATACGACGCCGTCTATATCGTTAAGCTGGCCGTATTTATCCCGGACCTGGAAGTACGTGCGGATAATCTCGTCCTGGTCTTTGTATTTCTCTATATAGTCGGCGTTTGTCATTGTCGTTCCCCTTTACGGCGTTACACTGGCCGGATCCACCTTGTTTGGCCCGTACTGCCAAGATTCCCATATATACTGCTCGTCTCCGAATGACGAACCGCTTGCGTTCAGAGCTGGCTGCGCAGGCTGTTCGTCGCAGCAGCCTCTGTCGGAAACGCAGCCGCTGAACGCCATGACGGCGCAAACCGCCACTATAAACAGTTTTTTCATGCTAGGCATCCTTCCGTGTCCGCGGTTCAGTTCATCACGAGATCGCACTGCGCGTCGAACGCTATTCTGGCCGTCCGCAGCTTTTCGACGTTGTCGCCCCGGTCGTAGTAGTTCTGCCACAGCAGCGACTGCAGGTCGGTAAAGTATTCGACGCCGTCTATCTCAAGCGCGTTCTTGTACGCCTCCATAGACGCCGTCTCGACTTCGCCGGCCATATCAATGTAAAATCCGGCAGACTATCCCCTTTTCACGGACTGCGCCTTCTTCACCAGGTCCGGAGTAGCGCATTTTTTCATTTCAGCTTCACTGTGGGGGATGTCCACGCCGTATTTGGCCAGCCATTCGACCAGGCGCCCGAACCTCTGTACGCGGGCGGATTTTTCAAGCTGTCCGAACAAATCACACAGCGCTCCGTACTGGTCCGCTTCGACCGCGAACGGAGTCAGCATATAGTACTGGGCCGAAAAATATTCGTCAGCGACGAGTTTTTTCACGGTCTTCTGCAGACGCGGGCTTACAATGCTTTCTTTTTTCATGTTTTCATTCTTTCGTTGATTTTAGAAGTCTTTTAAGCGTCGAGTTCGACAATAGCCAGACGGATTCGCCAGATTCAAGTCGTATCGTCCGCGCGGCCGAGACGGCCGCATCTTCAGATTCATACCGGCCTTCCCAAGGCCTTACCGTAGGCGCCTCTATCCGCGTCATGATACAGCCGCACAATATAGTTGAAATGGATAGCGCAAATATAAACAGCCTTGTTATATACATGTTTTTTCTTTCTACTTTGCTTTTTTTAATTCGTCGGCGGCTTCGAACAGGCTACCAATATCGCCGTTATCGCACGCGTCGGTTATTTTCTTTTCAGCGTTTTCGATTTTTTTTTCTATCTGCTGCTTGGTTTTATCTTTATGCCTGTCATGCATGTAATCTATAATTTTTCCTGTTACAGATACAGCGCTGCAGAGAAACTTTATCAAGTTTCTTTCAAGAAATGTTTTGATATTTTCCCAGATTTTTCCCACGACAATTATTTACTCCAGATTTAGCGTTTTCTAAATATGTATTTTTTATTAAGGTAAATTTGGAGGAAAAACGATATATGGCTAAAGCTGTAATTTACGATTCGGCCGCGAAGGAGAAGATCCTCGCCGGCGTAAACAAGCTCGAAAAGGCGGTCACCTGTACGCTGGGACCCGCCGGTAAAAATGTTATCATTGACGAGTTCGGGACAATTCACAGCACTCGAGACGGTGTTACGGTGGCAAAGTCGATTGTGCTTAAGGACAAGTTCGAAAATCTTGGCGTCAATGCTATTAGGGAAGTCGCGGAAAAGTCTGCTGATCGCGTAGGCGACGGTACTACGACGAGTACGCTTCTTGCTGCTACGATCTTCAGGAACGGCCTCAAGTACGTGTCGCTCGGTTCAAACGCGACGTAGATAAAGAACGGTATTAAGAAGGCGGCTGAAAAGGCGGTGGAATTCGTCAAGGCATCCGCAAAGAAAGTCAAGTCACCGGAAGATCTTAAGAAAGTTGCTGTCGTGTCAGCCAACGGCGACGAGAAAATCGGAGCTGTTATTTCCGAAATCATGGGCAAGATCGGGAACGACGGCACCATTAAGGTTGAAAACGGTAGTGGAATTGACCTGACGTCCAAGATAGTCGAGGGCATGGTAATCGACAAATCGTATGAGTCTCCTTACATGGTTTCCAATCCGGAAACTATGGAAGCAGAGCTTGATAATCCGTGGATTCTCATCGTAGACAAGAAGATAGCGCATGTGCAGGACGTCCTCGGATGCCTCCAGACCGTTACCAAGACAGGCCGTCCGCTTCTCGTGATTGCCGAATCCTATGCTGACGAGTTTTTGGCGACGGCAGTAATGAACCGCATGCGTGGCACGCTTAATACCGTCGCGATAACGTCTCCTTCTTATGGCGACAATCGCAGGAATATTCTCGACGACATCGCAGTTCTTACAGGCGGCAAGGTAGTTTCAGATAAGACAGGCGTCAAGTTCGAGCATGCGCTCGCCGGATCCGGAGTGCTTGGCACCGCTCAGCGCGTCGTAGTGAACAAGACGAGCACCATTATTATCGGTGGAGGCGGTACTGCCGAAGCCGTGTCCGAACGTGCCTCGTCGCTTCGTGCGCAGATTTCTTCGACCGAAGACCAGTTCGACAAGGGTAAGCTCGAGGAACGCCTTGCACGTCTTACGTCTGGCATCGGTGTAATCACCGTCGGCGCCACCACGGAAGCGGAGCGCAAGGAGCTCCGCGACAGGGTAGACGACGCCTTCTGCGCCTCGAAGGCCGCCATCAGGAGCGGTATTGTTCCGGGCGGCGGCGTAGCTCTTCTCAACGCGATGCAGAAGCTGGATAAGGCATACGAAAAGGGATCGCCTGAATATAATAAGCTCGCCGGCGACGAAATCATCGGTGTAAAGATCCTCTGCGATTCGCTCGACGCGCCTATCCGTAAGATTTTGGATAACGCCGGCCTCGATTCGTCGCTTATTGTCGGCAAGCTGGCCGAGGATGTCCAGAGTGAAGGGCGCGGCTACGACGCGCTTAATAGAAAATATGTCGATATGGTCGAAGCTGGCATAATCGACCCGGCTGAGGTTGTAACAAACGAAATTACCAACGCCGCGTCGGTCGCCTCGCTTCTGCTTACAACTGACGCGCTGGTCGTAGACGAACCGGAAAACAAATCGGGGCCTTCGCCGGTCGCGTAATAAAAAGTATTTTACAACCACCTCCGAAAACATCCGCCGGATTCCGGCGGATGTTTATATTATAATATGCTGAGAAAAAGGTAACATTCTTTAGAGATTGTCATGAATCGACATAAAATTTCTTGAAAATATTTTCTTAAAATATTTAAATTTGTTTTCAATCGATTAAATAATTTTAAATAAAAATAAAAAATATTTAAAAATTTAATAATCAAATTGGTAAATAAAAATAGTATGATTGAGACCTACAAATTCAGGTTATATCCAACAAAGGAGTAGGAAGTGCTTTTGGCTAAGCATTTCGGATCTGTTCGTTTCATATATAATTGGGCATTGGAGTATGATACAAAGAAGTATGCTTAGACTTAGAAGCACTTAGGCTGGATTTCAATTTTAAACTCTGGAGACTATAAAAAGCTTAAGGAAGAAAAACCTTGGCTGAAAGAAATCAATTCATAGTCTTTGCAAAATTCGGTATCACATCTTGACAAGGCATTCTAGAGATTCTTCAGGCATCAAGCCGGATTTCCGAAGTTTAAATCAAAATATGATAGTCATTAGTCTTTTGAAGTTCCAGCAAATCTTAAAATAGACTTCAAAGCAAAGAAGATTTAGATTCCGAAATTCATTAAGACAAAATTAAGCGATAATAGATTAAAATTTATTTTGAGCAGAAGGGTCAAGAATGGAAAAATTGGAACAGCGACAATTTCGAAAAACCCTTCTGGACAATATTTTATTAGTTTTATAGTTCATACAGATGAACAAGTTCCAAAATTTAATAGAGATATTTTAAAAGAAAACAGTCTTGGGATAGATTTCGGTCTAAAGCATTTCTTGAATTTCAGCAATGGAGAAAAAATAAATTCTCCAGAGTACTTTAAAAAAGCCTTAGATAAATTAGCATAGGAGCAAAGAAAACTCTCAAAAAAGAAAAAAGGAAGCAAGAATAAAGAAAAACAAAGAATTAAGGTAGCAAAAATCCATCAGCATATCGCAGATTAGAGAAATGATTTTCTGCACAAGTTGACGACAAAATTAGTCAAAGAGAACCAATTTGACGTATTCTGTCTCGAAGACTTGGACTTGAACGCGATGAAAAAAATCTGGGGAAGAAAAATCTCCGACTTGTCATACTACACTTTTCAGTCAATGCTCAATTACAAGTGCATTAAGTATGGAAAGAAGATGATTAAGATAGGAAAATTCGAGCCTTCAAGTTAGATATGCTCATGTTGCGGACATAGATAGAAGATGACATTAAATGAACGGATATACAACTGTCCGAAATGCAGAATGTCATTAGATAGAGATATAAATGCTGCTTTGAATATTCGCAATTTTGCTTTGCGTGACATCTTAAAAAATACCGACGGAAGGTCGGAAATCAACGCCTTTGGAGACGGAAGCTCTGGCTTGGATGATGCAAGTCGTCTAAGCGAAACTGCCGTCGATGAATTAGGAAAATTCTCTGGAATTAAATCAGAGAATGGCAATCATCTTAAGTGATTGCCAGCTTCAATCTAGTATCGTAATATTTATCATATGGATGTGCTTAAAGGAAAAACCGTAATATTCACGGACCTGCACTGCGGCCTGTCCGGGAATAAGCTTTCCCGGCTGAAGATATGCGTTAACGCGTGCAAAGACATAATAAAAACAGCTGGCGAATAGAACGTCGAAAACGTGATATTCGCGGGAGACTGGTTTCACAGCCGTTCGCTGCTGGATACGAATACTATCAACGTGTCGCTCAAGTTGGTACAGGCGCTGGCGAAAGGCAGGATGCTATACCTCATCTGCGGAAACCACGATTCGTATTTCAAAAACACCACTGACGTAAATTCCATTAACATATTTCGCGACTGCCCTAACGTAAAGGTGATAGACAAGACGGAGGAAATCTTGCTCAACGGGCAGCGCGTGCTGCTGGTGCCGTGGCTTGGTGACGTTTCATAGTACAAGCAGGGCGAGTTCGACGCTTTGGTCGGGCATTTCGACGTCTCGTCGAAGTATCTGATAAAGTCTTATATAGAGGAGCATTCGGCGGACACCCGCGCGTCAGACGAGCAGGTCGAGGTGTTGAATTCCGACGGGCTCGTGCGGTCATCCGGATCCGGCGACTTGGTCGGCAGCTTCGTCGAGCTCGCCAAGCCAGACGGCGTCGTCTACGCTGGGCATATACACCAGCACAAGGAATTCATGTCGCGCGGCCGCGAGTTCGTCTTTGTCGGATCTCCGTACCAGCAGAACCTCGGCGAAATGGGAGGAGCCACCGGGTATTACGTGCTGGACGAATCTAATAGGCGCCGGTTCGTCGAGACGTCCGGCGTGCCGAAACACGTGCAGCTGTTCATGTCGCAGGCGAAGGGCTTCGATTTCTCCGCGCTCGCCGGAAATATAGTGCAGAAGGTCTACGACATCGACGTCGGCAGGGATTTCGACATGCAGGTATCCAGGCGTATAGCCGCGGCGTGCCCGTACGAGGAAGTCCTGCCGGAATATAAGGTAAGCCTGAAGAACGAAGGCGCGCCGAGCAGCAAGTCGGCCGAACTAATAAGGAAAAGCAAGCTGGAGTACCTGCGGAACTACGTCGACGAGATGAACAGCGAGGATCTCGCTTCGAAGGGGTTAGACAGGAACAGGCTTTTCGAGACGCTGGAGAAGTATTACAGGGCGGCGACGGGGAACTGATGATATGAGACTGATATTCAAGAAACTGGAGATGCACAGCTTCATGCCGTTCGAAGACGAGGTTTTCGAATTTGACAAAGCGCCCGGGCTGACGCTCGTAAAAGGCGTAAACCACGATATTCCCGACGAAACAAACGGAGCGGGAAAAACGTGCATGATGAGCGGACTGGTCTACGCCCTGTTCGGAGAGATGCAGAACAAGATAAAAAACGAGCACCTCGTCAACAGGTACGTCAGGGATAAGGACATGCGGGTGTCGCTTTCGTTCGACGCGGACGAGGCGCATTACAGGGTCGCGCGCGGACTCGCCAAAGGCAAGACTTCGTACCTCGAGCTGTACGAGGACGAAAAGGACATCACCAAGTCGACGATAGCCGAAACGCAGGCGTTTCTCGAGAAGGAGTTGCTGCGGTGCAACGCGGCGACGTTCTCCAGGACTATGTTCCTGACATCGAGTCAGACTTATAATTTCTATGAAATGAAGAAATCCGACAAAAAGGAATTCGTAGAGCAGCTTTTCGATATAGGCGTGTTCGGAGATATGCACTAGGCAATACACCGGGACATCCTGGACGCGGACAAGCGGGTGCTGGCCATGCAGAACAGAATTATGGTGTTTCGTCGCAACGAAGAGGAGTACGCCGAACGCATGGCAAGGTACGACGCGGAAAAAACAGGACGCGCCGCGCTGGCGGACGAAAACATAGCGAAGGCGAAAACGCAGCTGGAGAAAGCCCGGGCGGAATACAGGAAGGTAGACACGTCGGCGATGGAAAGACTCGACGCGGCCCGGGATAAGCTGTCTTCGGCGCTTAAGACCATAGATGCGTCGCGACGCGAAAACGACTCCGAGACGTCCAGGCTCGATCTGGCCGAAAACAAGCTGAAGCAGCTTGTGGAATCTAAGCGGGCGGTAATAACGAAGCACGCCGACCTGATGTCCAGGCTGTGCGACGGCTGCAAGTCGGTGTTCGCGAAATACTACAAGCTCGACCAGTACCAGGCCGAAATAGACGGCGCGTCGGAGAAGATCGGCAAAGTACGGGAGAAACTCGCGGACATGAAGACCAGAACGAAGAGCCTGCTGGACAAGCGTTAGAAGATAGACGACAAGCTGGCGGAGGTCGACGGGCGGATGCGGAAGATGTCTTCGGAATCGGCCGTCGCCGGGCGAGCGGTGGCGTAGGCCGAGGCGCTGCTCGCGTCGGCCGAAAGAGATAGATCCAAAATAGATTCCGAAAGTAACCCGTACGTAGAGCTCGTTGAATCTAATAAGAAAGGCATGGCGGACGAGGAGGCCGCGCTGTCCAGGGAGTCGGATTCGTACAGGTACCTCAGAGCGGCGGAGGTAGTGGTGTCGCAGGACACGCTCCGCAGGTTCATTATATCCGACCTTATCGGCCTTCTGAACAACAAGATAAGGACATATCTTACGAGACTGGGGTCTAAGTACACGGTTGAGTTCGACTCGGACATGAACTACGAATTCGTGACGAACAGCGGAAAATGCGAGTTCAACAACTTCTCGGCGGGCGAACGCATGCGTATCATGATAGCCACGTCGTTCGCGTTCCGCGATTTCATGTCGATACGGAACGGGCTGACGTCTAATATACTGGTCCTGGACGAATACTTCGACTCCGCCATATCGTCGTCGTGCGTGCGACGCGTACTGGACCTCCTCAAAGACTACGCCGAAAGCGGCTAGAACGTGTTCGTTATATCGCACCGGTCGGAAGTCGATTAGGACATATTTGATCGAGTGGTGACTGTCGAAAAAAGGAACGATATATCCAAGATTACGTATTCAGCGTGAACCGTTTATATCATGCGCAGAAAAAGCGATTATTTTCACCGAAGTAAATCTAAAATCTAAAATCGAAATATATTAATATGGAAAAGCCTAAAAACAATACAGCGGTGCCGGTTAAATCGTCGGCAAAACCGTTAAAAATACCGCGCACTTTCGAAATAATGGTAGAGGAAATGCACGAGGAGGACGACGGAACCGTACGGTGGCGTCCAGTTATGATTGATCCGCGGCTCGGCGGAAATGGTTCCGTCGTCATTACCGTCAGTTCGAAACAGGAACTCCAGGAGAAACAGCAGTGGTATCAGCAGGCTGGGCAGCGGTTCAAAATTATACGCGAGATTAACCCGCCCAGCCGGGAAGATATAGAGCGCATGGCGGCGGAGCAAGGCGTGTCACTGCCACATGATATTTCGTCATCGCCGCCATCGCCGCCATCGCCGCCATCGCCGCCATCGCCGTCATCGGCGTTGCCGCCGCCGATCTCCGCTTCGCTGCCGGATGCGCCGCAGGCTTCGCGGCCAGATGCTGGCCGTAAGACGACGTCAAAGATAATAACGCTTGGCGACGTCCAGATAAAGTACGACGGAAATTCAGTATACCAGAAGCAGTGGGTAAGACTGTCCCCCAAGGAAGAGGCCGGAATCCGCGTCATAAGCGACGCTAACAACAAAATAGTCCCCATGAAAGGGCGGCACTTCGAAGTCAAGCGGTGGGTGAAAATTGAGGGCGGATCTGTTCTTGACGAAACGGCGGAAGAACTGTAAGGGGGAATACAACATGAGATTTAAGTTTGTATTCGTATCGAAAGATTCTGAATTCAAAATGCCGCGCGATAAAATGGAGACGCTCAACCGCGTGCATGCGATGTATTTTCCCAGCAATTCCGAGCCATTGTCGAAAATATATAATAAAGTTCTCAACGAAGACGCGGATTCGGATTTCGTACTGCTTGTCCACGCGGATGTATCGTTTGACCCCGTCGGAGTTATGGACCAGCTTGAACGCCTTAACGGCAAATACGATCTCGTCGGCATGTGCGGGTGCGCGAAAATATCCGTCGGGCAGTCGCCTCTCAATTGGTTCTGCGGCTCAATTCCGTATCCCGACGACAGATGGGGATGCGTAACGCACGGCGAGCTCGGCGGGCAAGTTACGTTCTTCAGCCAGCATCACCCCGACGTAACCGACCACGAGGTCGCGTGCATAGACGGCCTGTGCATTATATTTTCCAGGAAAGCAGTAGACGCCGGCCTGCGGTTCGACGAATCGCTTAGCCCGTTTGATTTCTACGATACCGACATATCTATGCAGGCTGTTCTCAAATACGGGATGAAGATCGGCGTTATCGTAAGGAAAGAACTACAGCACTGGTCTGTTGGAAAATCCATCCTGACTCCGGAATTTCTGAAGAACGAAGACGTTTTCCGTATTAAATGGGGTTTTCAGCGCAAGCAGCCTCTAAACAGGTAAGATTTATATATTATGGTAAAAACCCAGATAGAGATAAAGGATTTCGATCTTTTCTGCGAAGCGGTAAAAACGACGTCTAAGATAATAGACTCCGCGAAATTCGTAATTTCGGAGGCGGGCCTTGAGATATACGGGGCCAGAGCGCGTACGGCCAGATGCGAAATTACCACGAATACCGTGATATCGCAGACGCCGGTGTCGTTTTCGGTAGAAAACCTCGCGACTTTCATCAAAATTCTGTTGACGGTAAAAGAAGTGCACGGCGAAGATTTTTCCGGACTGAGATTTTATGTGGATATGCCGTTCCTGAGGTTTGAATCCAAAAAGTTTAAAACGAAATTCTCCACCTGCAACGAAGATATCATATCGAAATGGGTAACGACCAAGATCTCCGCGCAGTTCACTCCCGTTTTTGAATTTACGTCAAGCTCCGATATGATAAAACGGCTTAACAGCCAGAGTTTTATGTTTTCGTCGGCAAAGGACACGCGTATTTATTTGGAAACAAAAGACGACATGGAGAATAATGCCGTATTCGCGACGGTCGGTAACAGAGAGACCGACCTTAACAATGAAGTGACGTTGAAATTCGGACTTGTTCTGTCCGGAAGCCTCGTAAAGCGCGGAGAGGACGGCTTGGTATCGGACGAACGGCGGCTTATTCTCGATTTCGAGCGTCTCAACCTGTTTAATGCGATACAGAGCGATTCGATAAAATTCCAGCTTATGGACGTCAACTGCCTTGTAAGCAAGACGAGCATCGCCGGTAAGAACGGATCATTTTTCAATTTCGATCTGTACTGCACCGTGCTGAAGAGCTGACAGGAGGCATGTCATGGCCGTAGACAGGAAATGGCGAAAAATCTTCGAATCCGAAGACGTGAGGAAGAAGATAGGCCTTAATAAGATCAAGGCGTTTACGCAGAAACTGCTGCATAATAAAATCGATTTGGAAAAACTGCTGTCGGTCGCCGTTGTCGAAATAGAGTTTCTGCCGAAAGACGCGGAAACGCCCGAATCCGTCTTTTGCACCGGGAATATCCGCTTCATGAACGTATGTAAGAAATCTCGTCCCGCCGACAAGCAGAAGCAGCTGCAGTCGCCTTTCGTCGGCATGGCGACGAAAGACCCCGGCTCGGTAAACGTCTACGACGTCGTCGACGGGCATGTCAAGACGATAAGCCTCAGGTCGTGGAAAGTCGTATTCCCGTTCGTTCTTCCGATAACAGAAGATAACGTATTGGTTCTCGACAGCATAGTCAACAGGTACGCAAGGCGATGACGCAGTCGTACGACTATATACAGTTTATAAACGAAAAGGTAATGGAATACCTTCCGGCCGACAAAGTGCGCGTCGGGGACAAGCTTAATTTTAGATGTCCGCTCTGCGGAGATTCGCGAAAATCTTTGTCCAAGAAACGCGGGTTTTACTATCTGAAAAATTCCAGCTTTTTCTGCTTTAACTGCGGCGTGTCCATGACCGGCGTTAAGTTGCTGCAGACGCTGTCGGGCAAAGACTACGACGACATAAAACGCGAATACGCCAAGTAGTTCGCAAAAACGGGATGGCGCACGGGGCCGGTTTTCCCGAGCGAAGACGACGGCATCGACCTGATGCATATCAAGCCCATGCTGGATCCGTCGTGGAAAAAACCGCTGAGTCGCGAAGCGCAGGCGTATCTTGCCGGACGTATGGTGGACAAGGCGCCGTTCCTGCGGGAAGATCTGTTTACGTACCAGGGGTCCAAGGGCGAGTACATACTTATACCGTGGGTGGTAAACGGCGTAGACGCATACTACCAGCTGAACGACTACAAGAAGATCGGAAGCCTTAAGTACATATTTCCAAAAAACAGCCATAAACTCGTATACGGCCTGGACAACATCGATTTGTCGTGGCCTTACGTCATAGTGTTCGAAGGCGTGTACGACAGCCTGTTCGTGAAAAACGCCGTGGCGGTGGGAACTAAGTCGCTGTCCGACAGGCAGGAACGGCTTATCCGGGAAAGATACCCCGGCCACCGGATATGTCTGTCTTTCGACAACGACAAGCCGGGGCTGGATTCGACGGCAAAAACCATCGAACGGAACGAAGACGTGCTGTTCTTCAAATGGTTTGACAACGGCACGTCCGAAAAGGACATAAACGAAAAAGTTATGTCGGCGAAAGACCCGTTGCTTTTTTCGTCGCCGCGAAGCCTGGAAAAGCGTATACTAACACCTTTGCAGATGAAGATGTGGCTTATACAGGCACATGGGTATTAGTTCGGGCGTGACAGGGCGGCCAAAGCTGGCGCTTTCAGAAAAGGCGAAGGTTCTCTTATATCGAGGCGGGCGCTGTTCGAGTGATATGTAATGTAGAGGTAAATAACGTTAATGATTCGAATACCCAGCGAAAGACGCGGAAAGTACTCCAACGCGCAGCACGGGAAGTTTTTTCCCGCGCATCCGGAGAAATTCACCGGAACCGATATACCCGAGTTCAAGAGTTCGCTCGAGCGCAGTTTCATGCTGTACGCGGACAAGAACCCGGCAATAGTGCAGTGGGGGTACGAGAACCGCGTCGTGAAGTATCTCGACCAGAGCAGCCGTCCGGCGAAGGTGCGCAGGTACTATATCGACTTCGTCTGCCGCGTACGCGTCGGGAACCAGATAAAGACGGTCTGGGTCGAGATAAAGCCGTACTGCGAAACAGTTAGGCCGCGGTCGAACGCCAATCCGAAGACGATATTGACCTGGATAAAGAACACGTGCAAGTGGCAGTCTGCGCGTATCCTGGCAAAGTCGAAGAACGCGGAGTTCCGGATACTGACGGAACGGGAATTGACGTAATTTTTGATCCGCGATAAGGAGTTTTCCAGGCTCTTTGTCTTGTTTTTCATGGCAAGGCATAGCGGATTTTTCTATTTAAGGTAAATAATAATCGGTGTTGCTGGAAACAACACTATAAACAAAAAGGAAACTGACATGAATATCAACATTGAATAGGATATACTATGCAGAAATATATTGCATGGTATGATAAAAGAATTCGGATATCAATATTTTATATCTAGAATACTAAAGGCTTATCCTAAAATATATCAATATATCGATAGTAGGTTCCTTAAACTTGTTGGACATAAGTTTACTGAAAAATGTTACTGGATTCTCAATGAACTTTCTGATTTTCCGAAATGCCCTGTATGCGGAAACGATGTCAAAGGCTTCATTAATTCGGCGAAGGGATACAGCCCATGCTGTTCGTATTCATGCGGAAGCAAATATAAATTGCTGAAAATCGTTGGAAGACCTCTTTTTGAAATTTCCGAAGCAAACGATACAGACTTCAGAGAGAAAATCCTTCAGCTGAATTTAGATTTTCATCGTAGTACGTTTGTCTCGCATCTTATATCGAAATTACCTGAAGCTTTAAACTACGTATATTTCAGGTATGCGCACCTCAGAGAAAAAGATCTTTCTGAAAAAATGTATTGGTTTATTAACGGTCTGGACGATTTTCCAAAATGCACCGTATGCGGTAAACCGACGCAATTCAGGAACATAGTGATTGGATATTCTTCACATTGCTACGGATGTATAATGAAAGATTCTGCCGTGTAGGAAAAGATATCCGAATCGAGAAACAACGCTTTGGCCGCAGATCCAGATCGAAATCGTAAAATAGACGAAAAACGAAGACGGACTAAATTGGCCAAATACGGGAATCCGACATGGAATAACAGGGTTAAAAGCGAAAAAACTTTCAGGCGAAACCACAACGGCTAGCGGTGGACGAGCGAAATGACTGCCAAAATGAAAAATACGCTCGCGCTTAGGCATGGCAATCCCCATTGGAACAACCAAAACGCGATGCGGAGGACGTGCGTCAAGCGGTACGGAGTAGAATCGTACAGCCAAACGCCGGAATTCTTGGAAAAAACCAAACGGAAAAACATGCTCAGGCTCGGCGTCGAGTTCCCGGGATAGTCGGAAGAATGCCAGAAAAAGGTTCGCCAAACATGCATGGCGAAATACGGTGTCCAAAATTATACGCAGTCTGAAGAATACAAAGCTAACTGGAAAAATCCTGAATTTGTCCGTAAACGGCAGGTCAGACAATACGAAACGAAAAGGAAAAATGGGACATTCAATACATCCAGGCCAGAGAATACTATGAAAAATGCATTAATGGCCTTATTCAGCGAAGACTGCGTGATATGCCAGTATTCCGATCCCGTGAGATATCCATTTGCATGCGATTTCTATATAAAACCACTAGACCTCTTTATAGAGTGTAATTTCCATTGGACGCATTGCGGGCATTTCTTCAACTAGCACAACGCAAATGACATGTCGAAATTGGATGAGCTTAAAGCCAAAGCTGCTGAAAAACGAAAAACACAAGGAAAGAACTTATATGAAACTGCAATCGATGTATGGACCGTGCGTGATCCTAAAAAATTGGATACGGCTTTGAAAAACAGATTAAACTATCTGGTGTTTTGGACGCTAGACGAGGCATTAGATTGGTTAAAGAGTAAATAGTATTAGAAATAAAAACTGGAACTTTCGTTAGAAGCAGATGACCTTCATTTCATATAACGCCGAACTCGGAGTAGCCAACGATCTGTTCAAGCGCTTCTTCAACATAAAGATAGAGCGCACGAACAGCAAAGGCCAGAAGTCGCTTCTTGACGTCCCGTGCGTGTTCGGACAGCGTTCGCGCATCCTGAAGGCGATGGAGAACCCCGACAACAAGGCGCAGTACAAAGTGCCGATGATCGTCATCAACCGCACGGGGTATTAGCGCCAGCCGGACAGGTTGAACAACCTGCACAACGAAGTCAGGTACGAAGTATCGGAAAAGCGCCGCAACTACCAGTTCCTGACGCCTGTCCCCATAGACATCAGCTACGAGGTCTCCGTTATCGCCAAGTATCCGGCAGATA
>Ga0256405_10001221_pt1 | contig 72513 bp, 69 predicted proteins | sample RumenRJG_02DNA_FD_189096 | JGI IMG/M metagenome (GOLD analysis project Ga0256405, IMG submission 189096) | Bovine rumen microbial communities from Lethbridge, Alberta, Canada - RJG_02 | ecosystem: Host-associated > Mammals > Digestive system > Stomach > Rumen | place: Canada: Alberta...
CCTGGAGAGACAACTAAAATCAGTGATAACGACTACGAGTCAATATCTATCAGTTATAAGTTAAACCAGAGTCAACTTCTATCAGGGAAAGACTCCAATCGGAGTCAACCTAAATCAGGAAATGACAATATGCCCGGTACATTTGAAAGTGATACAGGGGGTACATTTAATCCGCTGCTATCAGTCTATGGGGGTAATATAATACGCGTCTGTTATTTCAAAGACTTTTACTGAGGAAACATTGGGATTAATAATAATATTATTATCCTTTTGATTTTCGTTTTCAACGGCTAGACTTGTTATTGCCGCTTTTTTAGGATCTAACGATGAATCAAATTTTATATTTGTAACAATATCATCGTCCATTACTCCTTTCAGCCCATTAAATGTTTTCTTTTGCTCCTTGCTCATGCCTTTTGTCGTTCCGGTATACTCTAGATTACCCTCTTTATTAAACTTAAAGCCAGAAGCAAACTTGTCAAAAACTTTCTCGAGAATCTTAAGAACTAATCCTTGGTCTTCCGCCGCCACATGAATAGTGTCTCCTCCCTGATCCACCAGATTCACCGGATTTCCGGCGCAATAAGAGTACGGGCTAATGCCGTAGTATTTCTCCGCTAACGGGTCCAGTGACAGGAACATCCCGGTGTTGGCCTGGAAGCGGGCCTGGGAGTCGTACAGGTTTATTCCAAACTTTTTCTGTAGCTCCTTTCCTCCATAAAGATAGTCATTATTTGTTAGATAAGGGTCATTGTTGTTAAAAAGTTCGCCATAAGGGAGAAATTCGTTGTGTTTTATCACGGTTCCATCCGCTCCAACAACTACCCTGACGCTGCTGGTGACATTTGCACGCAAATCGGTTGAAAGATGAACATCGAATTTGAAAATCCTGCATTCAGAGAACTGTACGAAGAAGGGAGGGGATTTGAATGGTGTGGATGCCGTCTGTTCTCCCGATGAAACAGGTATCATTTTCAACGCCTTGCCACCCACCCCGGCGAACTTAACAAGGACAAGGGCAGGACAAACTTTAATCTGACCAATAACGGATAATCCCAAATATAACTAAAAAGAAAGCCTCACACAAAAGAGCAATCAACGAGTTATATATAGAAAATCCTCCCATAATATTCACACATAACAAGCCTGGAATCCCTCCTGTCAAAAAGAGCACCAAACACACCCTCAGTGTTTTCTGCAATCTTTCTTTATTTTTAATCACAGTTTGTCCATTCTTCATAGTCAATATCTTTTATGTATGCACTGGCAGAGATTAAATAACTAATAATTCCTCCGATATACTATATTTAAGTCCATAATCATTACAAATATCTTTAGCGTTCTGTATGGTTTCCTGTATAAACTGTAGTACTTACGTTTTTTAGACAGGTACCATCCTGTTGTTAGTCGAGGTCAAGCACCCGACCATAGGTAGAGCTTGCTAGGCACTTGTCGGTTAATTCCCTGATAGAGCGCTGCACGATTTTCCTCAGGGAGGGCTCAAATGTAACCATATTTTATCGTTCTCCAAAATCTTCCTATCCATATGTATATTATTCGTAGCCCCGCCGCGATCATCCATAATTATCCTCATTCCAGGATGCTCAACGCACGGTTCCTTCCAATCTAGACAGGTGAACTTAACGCCTTGGTCCGAATTTCTGATTTCCGGCGCTTTTGTTATTTACGGTATTCCGTTATTACCTGTTCTGAATCATATTGACTAACGTTTCGTCGTCAATCTCTTCCTCTCCGGTCAAACCTGTCTCTGATTTGAACATATCCAATATTTCTTCCATACTCATTCCTTCAGTTTTTGCCAAATCTCCAAAGGTAACAGGCTTCTCAACACTTGTCCCGTAAATCAGAGTTTTCATCAGGCTCTCCCAAAATTTAGCTTCTGGCGATCCATCTGTTATTAAATCCATCTCATTGTTAAAACGCATTGTCAGCGTTATTACGTTTAACGCTATTGTTTGTTTATCTTTTTCGGTTAATACATAGTCTTTATTCTCTTCTATGAATCTGCTTATTTCTTCATTAAGCTTTTCTATTCCTTTGGTGTCTCCTTTCTCATGGAGGGCATCATATTGATTTATATAATCAAAGTATTCACCGACGACGGTATTCTGATTGTTATTTCCAGAATTACACGAAACTATCATAAGCAATTCAAGAATTGCAGCAAAAATCTTTTTCATATAACATAAAATAATTTACTTTTTCTTTCACAAATTTTCCCTAAAAGTTCATGCTTAAGGATAAACCTCCCACAGTGTTGCAATGATTCTCTCCACGCAAGACTGTTGGACTCCAGATTTCCGAGAGGTGAGTATGGATTATTATCGTCAGGATAAGGAATATCCTGCTTGTCTACTACTTGAATCCACGCCCCAAAGCGATTCAAGCAAGTGGCTGATTATCAGCTTGTTAGCTTTTGTCTGAACCGCTTTTGGGCCTATTACCTAATTGCCGGTGTCCCCAAATGGAGAATAAGGGTTTGAATAGTTCGGTGATGGAATGTCTTGCTGGCTCCCAAAGTGTATCCTGGTTATTACTCCGTTTTTGACAATAAAATAAATCTGCCAATATTCTTCACCATAAGCAAGATATAGATTATTATTATCAAGTTGAACTAGAGCATTCCCCGGAACGCCTCGACCATATGGAGTATTTACAAAATCAAAGCTTTGAAGACGTTCAAAACTGTCTCCCACCTTGAGCCCGCCTTCTATATAATCAGATAATATACAAAAGTTTGGCGTTTTGATTATAAAATCTCCCACTTCCACTCCTTCCCCGAGGAGAGCATTATATACTTTAACATAACCAATCTCAAAATCTTCATTCCTTAATTCATAAAAATAATAATCATCGGTTATTACTTCTGAATTACTATAAAGCGCATGCATCTCCTGCGGAGATTTACTCACAAGATGTTTAAAATCTATCGCTTGGCCAAAAGCTTGAATCCCTGCAACGAAGGAGACCGCTATCATTAATATTCTTTTCATAGTGTTATCTTTGTTTGTCCTTTAATCACATGTAATATCATCAATCCGGCCATGAGTGGCATTGATAGTGCCAACATTTATCGTGCCATTTATATAGTCTGCCGGATTAACCGATGTTATGCTTCCTGAAACGCCCCTGACTTGAACGCCCAAGTGTAAATGCTTATTTGGTACATTATATGCATTCCCGGAACGACCTGTGTAGCCAATAATATCGCCACGGTTCACCCTGTCTCCTCCCACGAAAGGAACCCCTGTCCTAGGATTGATTGCTACGGCGTTGCCGCTTTGAAGGTGAGCATATCTTAATATGATGTCTGTATTGTCATCTCTCTCAGAAGTTATAAGTATTTCATTTCCAAATCCTTTCGTCTCATCTTCAGAAACATTGCTTTCAATTCGCGTGATTATCCCCGAATGCACAGCATATACAGGAGTGCCTATAGGGGCCAATAAGTCTATACCATCATGCCATTGATCTGTCCCGTTCTTTCTCTTTCTTGTATTACCATAGGTCCCGCCTCGGTAATTTCCCCAGCTCGAACTGGCCGCAATGCTCATATTCACAAGAGGATTGGTAATCCTGCGGCTTTCATCAGAACAAGGCTTCGGCGTGTCGAAGTATGCCGTGGACTGCACATCATCCAAAACGGTGATAAGAAAAGGCATCTCACTCTCAACCTCATCAAAGTCTCCCGTCCAATAAGAAAAATTAACTGTCAACGGTGTATATAATACCAGATAATCAATCACCGCCTGAGATCCGCTCACATACTCGCCTCCCCCAAGCATCCTTATCGCTTCAATGTTCTCTCCGGGAAAAGAGTGCTCGTACGGGCAATAGTGTGATAATCTCACCGTGAAACTTAATTCTTCCGGCACGTCCTCAACCGGCAACTCATCACCAAACAAATCGTTTCCGGAACCGCCCGATATACCTCCTCCTGTATTATAATTCCCGGTATGCCAGTTACTTCCATCGAAAAAGATACCATTTGCGAAACAGTACGATGGTGTCAATTCCATATACCTAAATGCGATACAATACGATGGCGTGATCCATTCATCACCTGATTTCGTAGATGTTGATTGTTTGAGAAGAGTTACACATCCAAACTGCAAAGAATCATTTGGTTCCACCTTTTCCGTTGACTTAAGCGCACGAGCAGGCAGAATCTGACCGTTTCTATATGAACGCATCATCAACAGTTTGCCCTCTACGCTTGAAAATAGTGCCACTCCGGAGTAGTTCGGACGATTGAGAAAATCAAAATCCTGATGATACCTATAATACTCCGCTTTGGCTATCAGCGTCACCACATATACCCTCTCCCTCTCCAGACGCTTCATTATTACTAAGAACTTCTTTACCTGCGAAGCCTCTTCAAAATTAGATAAAGTATCCACCCGTACGCTCGCATAAACAGGCTCTTTGTTCTGAAGGAATGGGATTTGCGTCAGCGTTATACCTTCCTTCCATTCCTCAGTCCTTGATGACTCCGAGTCAATAAGACCCTCCAGAGAGAACATGCCGGCATCCGACTTGGTAAGCAGTTCACTATCCCCTTGCACATAGTCTGTCAGGTCTGCAAACAATGGCAACCGACCGGCGGGAACCAGTACAGACGAAAATGATTCGTACTTCAAGATGTCTGGCTCCTCCTTCAACCCTTGACAGGAACACAGCAGAATTAAGACTGCTCCAAAAAGAAAAAATTTCGTTGTTTTAAACATATCCTTATTGTTTCACCATTATATATCCATCATTATATTGTGTTCGAAAGAACGTTATTCCAATATGCATTGGATTGGAGTATCACATTAAGGGCTGCGATTAGTGCTGTTTTTTGTTTCGCCGAAAGATCTTCTGAGTTATCGACAATCGCTATATACTGATTTACAATAGTAACGACATCGTTATAATTTGTAACATATTGTTCGTAGAGGCTGGCAAACAGAACGAGTACCCGCCCTGCCAAATCGCTGCTGTCGAAGAATTCCGAATAATCCATATCATATGTGATTCCTTCCATATCTGCGACCAGGTTGGCTTTGTATAAACTGTCTATTCCATATCGGCTTTCAAGGTTATTAATATATTCGTCATAATCTCTGAATTCCCTTTCTTCCGTACACATCAGATACTCCAGCCCTAAATTGTGTTCTCTTGATAACTCATTAGTCCATTTCTCTTCTGTCGGAAGCTCAAGATTTGTTAATGGCTCTGGTTCCAGAATAGGATCGTCCATCAAACCTGCAACAGAGCCAGATCTTAAAACACCTCCTGCTTCATCTACCTCTGCGTGATTACCTATATATTCTACACAAAGGGCATATTTGTCCAAAGTATAAACCTCCTCAAAATCTTCATTCCGACTATCCGCATATGCCTTGAATGATGCCTACGCCGCCTTTGCTCCGATCTTTAAGATTAAGCCACCATAATTCCCGTCCACAACACTACGTATTGTACTAATAATCGACCAAGGACTTCCAAATACGGCTTTATATGCACCAACTGCATCTGCCTTTGCAAGTTCCCAGCCATTTATGGATCTTGATGACTTTGTTGTAAGATGACTAGCTACCAACTCCTGATTAACATGTTGCAACTCTTCAAGGATGAATGGACAGGCCGGCTTTAACGTAATTTCCTCAGATTCTTGCTTGGTGCAAGAAATCATAAGAATGGCGCTTGCGATTACAAGAATTGAACAAATGATTTTTTTCATAATAAATAAATTTTTGTGTTTTTTTGGTAAATTTGCGCCACACTCATTCGTGTTGTGGTTTCGCAAGCAAAGGTAATGGTGAGACTTTAGGTTAAAAAAAATCAGGCCGGTTTTCGTTTTACATCTACGCCAAACTTGCACCCCGCACAAATGATTGATTATTAATAACTTACGCCGCCCGACAATAAAGCTGAAAAACTTTTGTTTTTTACAAGAAACATAATGCGCTGAATATCAGCCATTTACATTAGCCGTTCCGGCGTAATTTGTAAAACAGATTTTGGGTGTTTTTCGAATGAAACGAATAATAGGAGTCCTTTTCGTTTGCCTTCTTATACTGTTTTCGTGCACAAGCAGGAAGACTTGGAGTGTTATTCATAATTCCTATGACCTGGCAGATGACTATCCGGACAGTGCATTGTCGCTTCTAAAGACGATAGAACCTTCTCAGCTGAAATCTGATAAAGCAAGGGCGGAGTATTCCTTGACAAGCGCCATAGCTTTAGGCAGGATGAAAAAGCTAAAGGAAAATGACAGCATCCTGATTCCTGCCATAAATTATTTTAAGACACACGGCACCGATGAACAAAAGATGAAACTCCTATATTGCCAAGCCGGCGTGAATCTTCATTTAGACCAGCCTGAAAAATATATGATAATGCTGACTCAGGTAAAGGCTCTGGCTCAAAAGCTGGGAGATGCACGTTACATTGCAATGAGTTCTCACGTGCTTGGGCACTACTTTCTGGTTAAAGCAGAAATACTTGATGAGGCCAGGAAAAACTATTCTGATGCGATAACAAATTACCATAAAATCAATATAAATAAATACGACGCATCCCTTTACCAGCAAATATCAAAAATATATTTCCAGCAGCATGAATACCATAAGGCAGATTCTGTGCTTCATAAAGCTTGGGATGCCGCTATTGCATTAAAGGAAGATATGCGCATTCCTCAGCTCCATGTTGATTATGCATATCTTCTTGCCTCCAAACAGCCGGCGGATTATAAGAATAGCTTGATTCAAATGCAAAAAGCAGGAAAGTCCATCAGAATGCGCCATTCAAAGAACAACGCATTTTACGCCTACCTGCTGGAGAAAGAGGGTAAAAAAGATAGCGTATCTTTCTATTTGGATTATGCATATAAACTCGCAAAAAACAGAGAGGATACCATTACTATTTTTAGCTTTTTCGAACAAGTTTATGCCAAAGAAGGCTTTCCCGGGAAGGCATATCCCTACTTACGCTCCATCTTCGATTACAGGGACTCTTTATACAGAAAGAACAAAGATCAATCATTGGCCTTAGCACATAGGGATTATTTCCTTGGTCTTTCCAAAAGCCTTGAACAGAAAAACACGCATTCACGCAACGTACTTAAACACTATGTCGCGGCTTCTGTTTTCGTGCTGCTTTTATTGCTGGCCGCTTATTTTTTAAAAAAGAGATATACGGACAAAAAAATTCAGACTCTTAATGAACTGACTGGCGAGCTCTCAAGACAGCTGGACAACAAAACAGAAGAAAACGAACAGCTGAAGACAAAGATTAAGGACTCATATCAAAGCCAGTTCAAAAAACTTGGTCAGTTGGTAGAAACCACCTCTCTGTCTGGAAGTTATTCAGAGAAGAGCTCGCTTGGCAGAAAGGTGCGTGACATTACCCGCGAAATCTCCGGACCGGAGGCGCAGAAAGAGCTTGAGGATAAGCTTAACAAAGAAATCGACAACATCATGCTGCACCTGCGGGAAGACTTTTCCAAATTTAAAGAGAAAGATTTCCTGTTCCTTGCCTACATGATAATAGGTTTCGACGTCACACAGATTTCGATAGTTCTGGACATGAGCATAGGTGCTGTCTATACCAAACGCTTCCGCCTCAGGGAAAAGGTTGCTACCGCCCATTCCAAGCACAAAGAACAATACAGCCGCTGGCTGTTGTAATGCCATTTGACCCGCCAGAAGCCACTGCTGATTATCAGGCACTTACGCAATGTGCTTGTTGTCAATTTGCAACAAGCAAAGTATGTAACTAATTGATACTCAATTGCCGTTTTCCGGAGGACGAAGTCCGACCCAGGGGGAGGGCTTTGCCCGGCCGGGGGATACGGCCCCCGGTAAATTGACAAATAGGCTGTCGCCAGACAGCCTAAGGCACCTGTGGCTAAACCGCCACAGGTGCCTTTATTGCGGGCCAGGGGTCGTAGCCTTCGAGGGTAAAGTCTTCGTACTTGAAGTCGAAGATTGACTTTACGTCCGGATTAAGGCGCATCTCGGGCAGGGCGCGGGGCGTGCGGGAGAGCTGCTCGCGAACCTGATCCATGTGGTTCAGGTACAGGTGGGTATCACCGGTAGTATGCACGAAGTCGCCCGGCTGCAAGCCGCAAACCTGGGCAATCATCATGGTCAGAAGCGCATAGGACGCAATATTGAACGGAACACCCAGGAAGGTATCAGCGCTGCGCTGGTAAAGCTGGCAACTGAGCTTGCCGTCGGCCACATAGAACTGGAAGAGGCAGTGGCAGGGAGGCAGCGCCATCTGATCAACCTCTGAAGGATTCCAGGCGGTAACCAGCATTCGGCGGGAATCAGGATTCTTCTTTATGGTCTCAATAACCTGCGAAAGCTGGTCTACAGCCTTGCCGGAAGCAGAATTCCAACTGCGCCACTGGTGGCCGTAAACCGGGCCGAGCTCACCGTCAGGGCCGGCCCACTCGTCCCAAATGGTAACGCCATGATCCTGGAGATACTTAACGTTGGTATCCCCGGCAATGAACCACAAAAGCTCGTAAATAATTGACTTCAGGTGCACCTTCTTGGTGGTAAGAAGAGGGAAGCCCTCCGCCAGGTTAAAGCGCATCTGATGGCCGAAAATACTTTTGGTACCGACGCCGGTGCGGTCATGCTTGATAGCGCCTTTATCCATTATCTCCTGCAGCAGGTCCAGATATTGTTTCATAGCTTACTTTCTTACAGAGAATTCAAATACAATAGCCTCGTTGAACACCTCGCCGGGACGAAGCACGGTAGAAGGATAGTCCGGCTGATTGGGACTGTCCGGGAAATGCTGGCACTCAATTGCAACAGCATCATAGTCATGATAGGTGATGCCATCCTTGCCGGCAGGGCAGCCATCAAGCCAGTTGCCGGTGTAAATCTGCACGCCGGGCTGGGTGGTGAAAACAGTCAGCTCGCGGCCCGTAGAAGGGCAGAAAAGCTGTGCGGCACGCTCCAGTTGGCCGGGGTTGTAGTCGTCCAGAACAAAGCAGTTATCGTAGCCCTTGCCGTAATTCAGGGCAGGGAAGTCTGCCTTGATGTCCCGGCCGATGGGTTTGGGATTCACAAAATCCATTGGGGTGCCGGCCACAGGCTCGGAGTCGCCAAGCGGAATAAGGGTATCGTCCGTAGGCAGGTATTCCGATGCTGCCAGGCAGAGTTCGTGCCCAAGCACGTTCTCTTTGAAACCGGACAGGTTGAAGTAGGCATGATTGGTAAGGTTCAGCACCGTAGGGGCGTCTGTAACGGCCGTAAAGGTGAGTTTAAGGGCATGATCGTCACCCCACTCGTAGCGGGCGGTTACCTTAAGATTGCCGGGATAGCCAGCCTCTCCGTCCTCTGAAAAATACATGAACTCAACGGCATTGTCGCCAAGCTGACGGCTCTCCCAAACCTTGTTCTGGAAGCCGTCGGGGCCGCCATGAAGGTGGTTGGGACCATTGTTGATGGGAAGGGTATAGGTCTTTCCGTCAAGGGTGAAGTGGCCTTTGGCAATACGGTTGCCATAGCGGCCGGGGCATTTGCCGGCACAAGGGCCGTCGCCAAAATATGACTCGGCATCAGGATAGCCCAGAACAACATCGGCAAGTACGCCGTCACGGTCCGGAATTACAATGGAAACGATGCCGGCGCCAAGGGAAGAAAGCTCTACGTAAGCGCCGTCGGATGCGGTAAGCTTATACTTTTTAATCTCTGGTTTCATGATGCGATGTGTTTACTGGAAAAATATGTCGTATAGTTTCATTTCTACTTCTTCGTAGGTAGCATCCTTCAGGATGACCTTCTTTTCTGCGTCCAGAAGATAGAGGGACGGGATGGCCCGCAGCGAGTATAAATTATTGGAAAACAGCTGATTAATGTGATCCCTGCCGCAAATCCATTCCGGCGGATAATTGCGAACATACTCTTCCCAGGCCTCTATGTCTTCGTCAGGATAAATATTTACCACCTTCAGGGCGCCCGTTGCCAATTTTTCTTTAAGGGGGACATTTTTCTGAAGGTTTTCCTGATATGAGGCGCACAAAGGGCAACCCGGATTGCTGAAGATAAGCAGCACGTACGGAGCCTTTACGTCGTATAGTCGCATAATGCGGCCTTCAGGGGTCATGAAAGGGAAGTCCCCGGCCGGGGTTCCGGGACGGTTCAGGGAGCAGAGCTTCTTGTAAAAATCGTACCTGGAACGCTGGTCTTCGTCGGGCAAAGGTCCGTCAAGAAGACGGTCCAGATAAGTCAGATAGATTTCCTCGTCGCGGGTAGGAGAATTAGGATTGTAGAAAAACTCGTCCGCAAACTCCATCAACCTTTGCAGCACGGCGATGCTGTCTTCACGCGCCTTTGAAAGCACAGAAGCAAGGCTCTTTGTCCTGGCAGCAGGGCCGGAAGCCTTTAGTATGCTTGCCCACAGGGCGAACTTTTCCTTAACGGCCATTGACGGCAGGCCATTCACAAAGGACGAATCGGTAACGCCGGAAAGCTTGGCAAACCTGTCCCAGAAATGCTCCGCCATGTAGTCTACCCTCTCCTGCGGGTCTGAAATCATACCGGGAACCTCTATCATGGGGAAGGTTTTCACAGCTTCGCCGGAGGCGGCGTTTGAAGAGCCGGCATGACGGCCGCCGCATGCTAACAGCAGGAAGCATGCGACCGCAGCAAGCGGAATATATCTGAACGCCCTATTCATTTTCTGACAACTGAGCCTCTGAAATATTGATAATAAAGTCACCCATCGTCTCCAGTTCTACGACGACATCGATGTAGAAAACACCTGTCTGGTAGTCGTAGTTCGGATTTTGTTCTATGTTTACCAGATGCTCTTCGCGCAGGATATTCCTGCACTCGTTTACATTGTACTCTGCATCCTTGGCATTTTCAATGTCGTGAAGTTCCGTGTAAGGCTTTTTAAGGTTCTCCATCATTGCCTTGTAGGCTTCTTCCAGGCAGTCTAGCATGCGGTTCAACTTGCCGACAAGGACATCGTCAAAGGTCTTGCCGTGTACCCGGCAGCGTTGAAGGATGCGGGAAATGGATTCGCCGCTGTCCCCAAGGGACTCCATCTCTCCGATGATGCGGTACATGCCCCTGATGCGGGAAGACGAGCGGCGGGAAATCTCTCCGCGGGAAACCTCGTTAAGATAAGAGGCTATCTCCAGTTCAAGTTTGTCCGTAATTTCCTCGTAGCGGACCAGTTTCTTGCATTCTGATTCAAACTCCTCTTGATTCTTTGTGTTTATTGCCGCACGCAGATGCTGGAAGCCCTTATAGCAGATGCTGGAATAGTTGATGATTTCCTGTTTCGCTGCAGCAAGCGAGAGTTCTGCGGTAGAAAGCGGTCCGCCCTGTATGTATTTGAGGGTTGCGGTGTCGTCTCCTCTCTCTCTTGAGGGAAAGATTGCGCAGCACATCTTCTCTATTGTGGGAATGAACCAAACCAGAACGAGGATGTTCACCACGTTGAAGAGGGTGTGCATGGTACAAACGCTGTAAAGAAGGGAGGTGGTGGCGTTAGGATCGTTTGTAAGGTCTGCAGTATTCGGGTCCGGAAGGCCCAGAAGGCCTACTATATAACCCACCAGCTTAAGGAAGAGGGGGAAGACGCAAAGCACCCATACCACGCCGAAGATATTTATGATGGTATGCGAGATTGCCGTTCTCCTTGCATTTATATTGCCCACCGACGCTGCAATATTGGCAGCGATAGTTGTTCCGATATTCTCTCCAAGAATCATGGCAGCCGCCAGTTTGAAGGGCATTATTCCGGTTGTTACCAGAATCATTATGATGGCCATCGTGGCCGCCGAACTCTGAAAGCAGACGGTCAGTATGATGCTGATGAGAAGGAAGATGGCGATGCTGCCTACTCCAAGGTCTGTCCACGACTTAAGGAAGGACAGGTTTTCCGGGGAGATAAGATTGCCGGCTGTAGCCCTGAGCGATGCAAAGCCGATGAAGAAAAGGGCGAAGCCGATGATTATTTCTCCCAGATCCTTACGCTGCTGGCTCTTTTTGCTCTGACGCAATATAAAGCCAAACAGGATAAGGGGATAGGCGAAGTCCGCCATGTTGAAGGAAAAGCCAAAAACCGCCATGATCCAGGAAGTTATGGTTGTTCCTATATTGGCGCCCATTATGACGCCGATCGCCTGTCCAAGCACCAGCAAGCCCGCATTTACAAAGCTTACAACCATGATGGTGGTTGCCGTAGAAGACTGGATTACCGCCGTTACGCCTATACCTGTAACAATCTGTTTTGCAGGATTGGATGTCATGGACGCCAGGAAGGCCCGAAGGCCGTCGCCGGCAACTTTCTGGAGACCGCCGCTAAGTAGACTCAGACCAAAGAGGAAGAGGGTTACGGAGCCCAGAAGAGTCAGGATTTGTAATATCATTGCGATTAAAGGTTTCGGTTTTTTCCAGTTACAAATATATTACAATTTTTCCGTTTTTATTTTTATTTTTGTGATGGAGAAATGGAAATTTTAAGTATGAAAAAAGCGATACTTTCCGTGATTGCCGCCTTTGTAGCACTAACCGCCGCACAGGCCCAATTCTACATTGCCGGCGACGACCCCGGCAGCCTTAAATGGAATTACATTCGCACTCCCAACTATAAAGTCATATACCCCGTAGGAACCGATTCCCTTGCACGCGCATACGCCCGTGCACTTGAGACAAACCGCACGCGGGTGGCCCTGAGCGCAGGCTATCTTCCCGGCGAGACCTATTGGTGCACCACCCCGGTTGTATTGCATACGCATACGGCTCACGCCAACGGCTCTGTGGGCTGGGCGCCCATGAGGATGGATCTATACACCCTTCCGGAGGCCTACAACCCGGAAACCCTGCCCTGGTTACAGGAATTATGTATTCACGAAAACCGCCATGTCGCCCAGATGCAATTTGCCGCTGACGGCATTCTAAGGCCGTTTACCTATATTTTTGGAGAAGCCGCAACGGGCCTATTCTCCGGAATGTTTCCAAACTACTGGATGCTGGAAGGCGATGCCGTCGCCGCGGAAACCGGCCTCAGCAAGTTCGGCCGCGGCCGTAGCGCAGACTTCATGGCCTACTATGCCACCGCCTTCGACAAAGAAGACTTCCGCAATTGGGAAAAGTGGCGCTGGGGCTCCTGGAGGCGATATGCACCCAACCATTACGCCCTTGGCTACATGACCGTTGCCGGAGCCCGCTATCTTTACGGAGATCCGCTTTTCACAAAAGACTACCTAAAACTATCGTCCCACAAACCCTTCAAAATGAAGAAGGTTCGTGCGTGGTTCGAAGAGCACAGTGGCAAGAAAATGGACGCCGCCTTCAAGGATATAATGGACTCCTTTAAAGAGACCTGGGACAAAGAAGCTCAGCTGCGTGGCCCATTTATGCCTCTTTCCCTTACGCAGGACGCGCCCAAATGGTACACATCGTACAAGAATCTGGCAACCGGAGCGGACGGAAGCATCTATGCTGTAAAGAATTCGTTCGTAAAGGCATCAGAACTGATAAGGATAGATTCGGACAAGACAGAGACAAAGGTCAAAAACTTCTCTTCACAAACCAGCCCGCTGGCCTTTGACGGCGGCAGGCTGTGGTTCACAGAGACCATCGAAGACAAACGCTGGACGCTGGCAGGTGAGTCTAACCTGAGGGTTCTGGATGACGGCGGCTTCCGCACCCTGACCCACGGCCACAGGTACTATAACCCCGCTCTGGGCCCGGACGGCCTTATCTCCGTTACGGAATATCCCTTCAACGGCGGCAGCGCCATAGTGCTACTGGACAGGAACGGCAAACAAATTAACCGCATTCCCGCCCCGGACGGCGTTCAGATAGTAGAAAGCGCATGGCTTTGGGATCAGCTGTTCATAAGCAATATTAATGAGGACGGCTTCGGCATACTGTGCCTTGGCAGTGACGGGGCGATGGAGCCGGTGCTGGCAAACGGCCCGGAGAAAATCAACCACCTGAAAAATTGGAAGGGCGCGTTGTACTTTATCAGCGACAGGAACGGAGTAGAGGAAGTATATCGTCTTTCAAAAGACCGGAAAAGCCTTGAAAGGCTTACAAATACCAAGTATGGCGTGACGGATTATGCCTTCTCTGATGACGATGCACTGTGGTTTGTAGCCCGTCGGTACGAGGGCAACCTGCTTTGCCGTACAGAAAACCCGCAAAATATAGTTTCTCCGCTGGTACAGTATCATTCCTATGCTGTTGCCGACACTCTTTCCGCCCAGGAAAAGAGGCTCGCGGCAGAGGCCGGAATAGACCTTGACGCCCAGTGGAACGGGAAGATTTCAGAACCTAAGAAATACAATAAACTTCTCAACGCAATAAGGATTCATTCATGGGTGCCGTTAAGCATTTCTTATGACAATGTTTCCTCTATTTCTGTTGACGAAACGTACGAACGCCTGTATCTGGGAGCCACCATACTGTTCCAAAACACCCTTGGAACGCTGTCCGGACTGACATCCTTCGGGCATAAGTTTGTGACCGGCGGCAAGGACAGGAACATCTTCCACCTAAACCTTACATACACCGGCCTGTATCCGGTTATCGAGGCTACCGTCGACATTGGCGAGCGCGACGCCGTTCAGTACCAGAGGCGTCGCTACGAAGCCACGGATGTTGCCGTTGAGCGCCTTCAGGCCTCATATATCGACCAGCCATACATAGAGGCTGACGTCAAGGCTTATGTTCCCCTGAATTTCTCTTCCGGCGGCTGGTTAAAGGGCTTGATTCCGCAGATAAGGTATGTTGCAACCAATGACAGATACAATAAAAGTGCGGCAATCTTCGAGCTTCAGAAAGACCACGGAGACTTTATTAACCCCGACAGCTTTATTGGTTACCGTAAAGACAAAAACGTGCTGATGCACTCTTTATACGCTTCTTTGCGAGGCTATATCATGAGGCCTACGGCTCATTCCCAGGTATATCCTTCCCTGGGTATAGGTGCAGAGGTTGGCTGGCACGGCAGGGTTTCGCTTACAAGCCTTTATTCCCCTTCCGTCTATGCTTACATGTACGGATACCTGCCGGGGTTTGCCCCGCAGCAGGGCCTGCGCCTGACCGCCCTGGGCCAGTATCAGTTCAGCGCCCTGAGGTTCGAAAACACTGTTAAAACGCAGCCCCGTGGCTTCGAGGACGGGGTCAGCATGTATTCCGACAAGCAGTTGCGCCTGACGGCGGATTACGCCATTCCTTTCTCTTTGGGGGACATCAGCGCCTTCAGCCCTCTGTTCTATATAAAGAACTTCATACTTACTCCGCACGTGGACTATACCATACTGGGCTCAGGCAAGGTTCGCAAATCCAGCGAGAACTTGTACAGCATAGGAGCAGACTTCTCCGTAAAGGTTGCTAATCTGCTTTGGTTCCCCTTTGACAGCGAGGTAGGTATATCTTACAACTATAACGACGGAAGCATGTTCGACACCCTTTCAAAGACGTCGAACTGCCAAAGGAATCAGGTCTGGTTTGTATTCAAGACCAGTCTTTAACGGAAGTGGGCGCTAACCCAGTCCGCATCGATCTGCGGGAAGGGGCCGTCGGGAACCATGTCCGGATTGCGGCCAAGGATGGCGCGGCAGTCTTCGTAAACGCTGAAGCCGGCCCTCACTGAATGCATGGCGCCGTCAAGGGAAAAGACAAATTCAAGCTCGTTATCCGCACCTTCAAGGGAGCGGAAGCGAAGCTGGGCATCGGCCAGGGCGTCTGCCTTGGCGGGATCCTTTTCTTCCTGCGACATCTCCATTTTGGTGATGTACTTGCACATTTCGATGGCTGCATCTTCAAGGCCGAAATCAAAGATGCGTATCTTCTCTATTAGCGAGCCAGGATCTGCGACACGCCTTAGAGTATAGTCTTTAAGGTTCTCTTTGAGCGATGTCCAAAGGGCCGTCATCGCACCTTCAAGCTTCTCTTTTTCTTCCTGGGCGATGCTGCCCTCCGGGATAAGCCAGAGCATCAGGTTCTGGTCCGGGTCGTGATAAAGCAGACGGAAGCTTACAAGGTTTACGTTGCCGCAGTGCGGACAATTGGCAAAAAACAGCGAACCGTCCGTAATCTTTTCCTTAAGGGCGGGATTCTCTGCAATATTGACAGCTTCTGCGGGAGCGGTTATTTCAAACGGCTTGCCGCAAATGCGGCAAACCGTTGATTGTGAAGTATTTGTAGGCATCTATTTGATTTCTCTTGCGCCGTCACTGATAATAACGTCGTAAACCTTGGGCTCGTGGCCGAACTTGTTCTTGAACTCTTTGACCGCTGTTGAAACAAAGTCATTGTACAGTTCTGACCTTACAAGGTTGATGGTGCAGCCGCCGAAGCCGCCGCCCATAACCCTAGATCCGGTCACATCCATCTTACGGGCAAGCTTGTTAAGGAAATCCAGCTCCTCACAGCTAACCTCGTACAGACGGCTCAGACCGAAGTGGGTCTGGTACATCATCTCTCCTACGGTCTCGTAGTCTCCGCGCTCAAGAGCGTCGCAGACGTCAAGGACTCTCTGAACCTCGCCTATAACATATTCGGCCCTCATGAAGTCTTCACGGGATATCTTGTCACGGACCTCGTCCAGCCAGATTCTCTTGGCGTCGCTCAGGGTCTCAAGGTCAGGATGTATCTTGCGGATTTCATCCCGGGCCTTTTCGCAGGATTCACGGCGTTTGTTGTAAGCAGAAGAGGCAAGCTCGTGCTTAACGCAGGAATCAATCAGGACAAGCCTGTAACCCTTAGGTTCGAAGGGGAAGTACTCGAAGGAAAGGTCCTTGCAGTTAAGACGCACAAGGCTGTTCTTTTTACCGAAGATGGAAACGAACTGATCCATGAGGCCGCACATTACGCCACAGTAATTGTGTTCTGTGCTCTGGCCGATGAGTGCAAGTTCCATCTTGTCAAGACCGTTATTGTTGAGCTGGTTAATTGCATAAGCAAAGCAGGACTCAAGGGCTGCGGAAGAGCTTAATCCGGCACCAAGCGGAACATCGCCGGCAAAGACAGCGTCAAAGCCTGCCACCTTTCCGCCTCTTTTAATTGTCTCGCGGCAAACGCCAAAGATGTAACGCGCCCAGGACAGCTCCGGAGCATCGTATTCTTCTACGCCGAATTCTGCACTCTGATTGAAATCAATAGAGAAAACCCTAACCTTATCGGTTCCGTTCAGTTTAATCTGAGCCGCTATACCACAGTCTATAGCTCCCGGGAAAACATAGCCCCCGTTATAGTCTGTATGTTCGCCAATCAGGTTGATTCTGCCAGCAGAGAAAAACAGCTGACCGCCTTCCCCAAACAGTTCTTTAAACTTGGGATGGATAATTGCTTTCAAATCAGAAGTCATAAGTGATGGTGTTTTTAATATTTTGTAAATGTAGCAATTTTATTTCGTTTTTTCAAACTGCTATTCTTTACCCATCAGCAAAAGTACCGGCAGGTGATCTGACACTCCGCCTGCGTATCTTGGTCCTACATATGTCCTTAGGGGCTTTTCTCCCGCATGAGTATTATCCCTTGTCATAAGGAAAGGTATTTTTAAAATTTTCATCCGTGCCGATGCTTCCCTGTTTATGTAGATGTGGTCTATCAGTTCCCATCGGCCTTCGTAGCGGATTGTGCCCAGGCCCTGGCGGGCTAGGGGAGCAGCAAGGCTGACAAGGCCCGTGCGGGCGCAGAAGCCGGCATAAACCTGCGCGTCCGCTACGTCGTTAAAGTCTCCGCAGGCCACAACCGTCCTGTGCGCGGACGGCTTTGGCAGCGCAGCGGCAAGAGCGTCCAGGGCCGCCTGCCGCCGCCAGTCGCTGTCCCCTCCGCCAAACTTGGACGGATGATGGTTTACCGCCACGGTAAAGCTGTCAGGCGGATCGTGAACGGACACAAAGTCCGCCACAAGTATATCCCTGGTTCTAAGGGTGTCCCCGCCGTGAACTGCCGTCACCGGCACCGGCCGCGCCTGCAGCAGTTTAAGGCGGCTTTTCCTGTACATCAGGGCCACATCTATTCCGCGCCTGTCCGGGGAATCAAAGTGAACTATCTGATAGTCAAGTTTTTCCAATATAGTGTACTTTAAAAGGCATTTAAGCACAAAGCTGTTTTCCACTTCTGCAAAGCCAATGACGTCCGGCAGCCCGCCGCAGTTGCCGGCACACCAGAGTATGCCCTTGGCTATGTCAGAACACTTCTTTTTAAAACGCTTGTAGGTCCAGTGGCGCTCCCCCTTTGGCGTCCAGACAGCATCGTACCCGGTACTGTCCGCAAAGCAGTCAAAGAAGTTCTCCAGATTCCAGAACATTGTGGTTTGTAAAATGACAAAAAGGACCGTATTTATCATGGCGCAGAAGGATTTATCCACCTGTGAATATCAACATTTCCAACAATAAATAGGTTAAGATTTGTATAATTCTTATTTTTGCAGTGCAATTGTCAGAATCGTAACGTAAAATTTATAAAACTATACTTTTATGTCTTTGAAATGCGGGATCGTGGGGCTTCCGAACGTAGGAAAATCCACCCTCTTCAACTGTATAAGCTCAGGAAAAGCCCAGAGCGCAAACTTCCCCTTCTGTACCATTGAGCCCAACCTTGGTTCAACCAATGTTCCGGACAAAAGGCTGGAGGTTCTTACGGACATCTGCAAGCCGCAAAGGACTATTCCCGCCACCGTTGATATCGTGGACATCGCCGGCCTTGTAAAGGGCGCCAGCAAGGGAGAAGGCCTTGGCAACCAGTTCCTGGCCAACATCCGCGAGACCGACGCCATCCTGCACGTGCTTCGCTGCTTTGACGACGGCAACATCGTTCATGTCGATGGCAGCGTAGATCCTGTCAGGGATAAGGAAGTCGTTGACGTAGAGCTTCAGATCAAGGACCTTGAGACCGTTGAGGCCCGCCTTGCAAAGGTGCAGAAGCAGGCTAAGATTGGTGCGGACAAAGAGGCTAAAAAGCTTATGGACCTGCTGGAAAGGTATCGTGCCGCCCTGCTTGAGGGAAAGAGCTGCCGCAGCGTAGAGCTTAATAACGACGAAGAAGCCGCCATGGCAAAAGACCTCTACCTGCTTACCAACAAGCCGGTAATGTACGTTTGCAACGTGGACGAGGCTTCCGCAGCAAAGGGCAATAAGTACGTAGATGCCGTACGTGAGGCTGTTAAGGACGAGCATGCAGAAATCCTTGTTATCGCAGCAAAAACAGAATCAGACATAGCAGAAATAGAGGATTACGAAGACCGTCAGATGTTTCTGGACGAGCTTGGCCTTGAAGAGTCCGGCGTAACCCGCCTGATTCAGGGTGCTTACCGCCTGCTTGGCCTTCAGACCTTTTTTACGGCCGGCGCAGACGAATGCCGCGCCTGGACCATCCGCAAGGGCGACAAGGCCCCTCGCGCCGCAGGAACCATCCATACGGACTTCGAAAGAGGCTTTATCCGCGCAGAGGTTATCAAATACGATGACTTCGTGGCCCTGAAGTCTGAGGCTGCCTGCCGCGCCGCCGGCAAGCTTTCTACGGAAGGTAAGGAATACGTCGTTCAGGACGGCGACATAATGCACTTCCTCTTTAACGTATAGACACAAAAAGAGCCCTGCGAGGGGCTCTTTTCATTTTTATATCCATCCGAATCTCCGGAAGATTTCATCTACGCTTTCTACCGTCTTGTCCCTGTCCCAATGGGGCTGGTTGGCAAAGATAAGGTAGAACAGGTCCTTGTCCGGGAAACGGCCTTCAAACGTGTAGAAACCGCCATTATCTCCGGTATGATAGATCTTGCGGGGCTTGGAAGGCTTGTTTTCTATGAACCAGCCGTAACCGTACTCTGTATCCGGGATATCGGTCTTGATTTTGCCCGTATGGGCGGCCTCCCTCATCGCAGAAGACACCAGAACGTCTCCATAAAGTGATTTGTCCCAATTGATGAATTCAAGAGCCGTGGTATAAATACCGCCGTCGGCCTTGGTTCCAAAGAAATTGGTCTCTCCGTAGTCGGCCTCTTTCCAGCTGCCGTCGGCATCGCGCATATAACCATGCGCCATGTTAGGAATCTGGCGGTCAGGCTCGAAATAAACGGTTCCAGGCATGCCTGCAGGAAGGAAAATATGATCCCTCATCCAGGTGTCAAAATTCTCCCCTGTAACCTGCTCTACAATCATGTAAACAAGCTGGAAGGTAGGGTTCTGATACTCGTATGCCGTACCGGGCTCGAAGGCCAGGGAATCCAGATTCTCCAGATATCGGCAAGACTCTTCCTCTTCGCAGAAAAGCTTGTAATCGGCTACATTATCATAAATGGAAGGGTACTGGGCACGATATTTCTCCCACTGGTACTGGCTGCGCGGGCGGCTGTCCGGCAGGCCGGATGTATGGGAAATAAGGTTCTTAAGGGCGATACGGCTGTAGAAGGGCGCCTTGAAGTGAGGGAAATACTTGCTGACAGGGTCGTCAAGAGAAATCTTTCCTTCTTCTTCAAGAATGAAAAGGGCCATTGACGAGAACTGCTTTGAAATAGAGCAGATATTGAACATTGTGGTGTCCGTAATAGGCGCACCGGTCTCTATGTCCGCTATTCCAAAACCCTTGTCATAGACAATTTTTCCGTCCCTTACAACCACAACCTGGGCGCCCGGTTCACCGGCTGGGAAAAGGCCGCCGAACAGGGTATCCAGCGAACTTTCGACAGAATCCTTGTTCCCAAAACAAGAAGCAGCAACCAAGATGGTCGCTGCCACTGTTGATAATATCGTATAAAATCTACGCATCAATTAAAAGAAACGGGCTCTGTGATCCTCAACCCCTGCTTCCTGCATCATTGTAGGAAGGATGCCCTGGGTAGTATACATTGCATACTGGGTAGCAGCGGTCTTGGCATCATCCTCTGTATAGAATGAACCAGTGTCACGGCCGGTAACCTTGAAGATGTAGGTACCGATGGTGCCTGCGATAGGCTTGGATACCTGACCTACCTCTGCAGCGCATACAGCACCGAGGAAGGCGTTGTCAAGGCTCTGGTTGCTTGTAGAAGAGAAGGTGATACCGTTGCGGGTGCTAACAGATACATTAAGCTTCTCTGCAATCTCTTCCATAGTTGTAAGGCCGGCAATCTTCTCTGCAACTTCCTGAGTCTTCTTCTGTGAAAGCTGCTGATAGTAAAGCTGCTGGCGAATAGCCTCTGAAACCTCGTTAAGGCTTGCGGTTCCTTCCTCGTGAACACCGGTAACGGCAGCAATTACATGATACTTGTTGTCGATGGTCATGATATTGGAAACGGCACCAGCCTTGTTCTCGAAGGCCCAGCGGGTAACCTCTTTTGCGTTGTTGATAGAACCAAGGTTCTCTACACCCTCGGTAAGACGGGGGTATGAGTGAGAGTAAACGCCAAGGGTATCAAGAGCTTTCCTGTACTCTGCAAGACCGCCGTGAGCAGCAGCTGCAAAGTTGGTTGCCTGAAGATAGTATGCATTGGCAGTCTCGTTGCCGGGCTGTGCCGTCATCTGGAAGATGGCAGCCTGCTTGAGGGTGCCCTTGTCAGCATCTTCTTTCTGACCCATAACCTTTACAAAGAAGAACTTGGCACCGTCCTGGATAACGTCGGAAATAGCGCCTACGTTGTTCTTGTCAACAAAGTCTGCAACGGCAGAATTGATGCCCCTAAGCTCTGTGTTGGTGTACCAGTGATCCTCTTCGTAAGCAAGCTCTGAACGGTTGCGGGCAAGGAAGGTCTTAACGTTATCTGCCTCTGCAAAACCACCGTAAATACCTGCTACGAAATCTTTTACAGACTCGATATCCTTCTCTGAAGGCTTGGTCTCGAATACGACATACTCTATGTCGCGGCTGCCAACCTGCTGGAAGAATTTCTTATGGTTGTCGTAGTACTCCTTGATCTGGGCGTCGGTAACAACGATGGTGGAATCCTGCTCATATCCGTAAGGGAGCATGATGAATTCTACGTCGTTGGTAACGTTGTTTTCCTCTATGTTCTTGCTAACCTCGAAGGGAGCGGCAACACTTGCGCTTGCGAACAGTGAGTTGTATTTGTTAACATACTGCTGCAGGTAGATGTTCTCAAGAAGGTTCTCCCAGTAAAGACGAAGCTCCGGGTTATTCTTAGAAGCCTGGCCAATCTCTACGACTTTGTCAAGAGAGAAGTTTCCATCCTCGTCAAAGAAGAGGGGATTCCTGGAAATCATAGGGGAGATCATGCTGCCGGTAGTAAGGGCAACTTTCTCGTCTACACCAAGGTTAATACCTGCTTTCTCTGCATTGGGGATGAAGAGGTTCTTGTAGATAACCTGCATCCATGCAGCCTCGCGGAGCTGCTCCTGCTGCTGTGCATTGAGCGTACCCATACCGGAGAGTCTGCTGATTTCTGTCAACTTATCTACGTCTGACTTAAAATCATCGTATGAAATTGATTTGCCTGCGACCTTACCAACGTCATATTTTGACGACATGCTCTGGAAAGCCCTTTCCAGGTCATCAGGGCTGATAATGAATGAAAGAAGGCCCAGGGCGATGATAATGGTCGCTCCGAGACCGAACTTTACGCGAATTTTTTCAAGAACCGCCATTGTTTATACTGTTTTAAATTTTTTACACATTTGGGGTGCGAAGATAGCTATTTTTTGTCAAATTTTGCATAACTCGCTCATTTTTTGAGTAAAGGACCTATAAAATTGACTGAATCTATAGCTACTTTGGTGGTATCCTGCACAACCATGAAGTAATTATTGAACGGGTTGAGTATGATTGAATTCCGGGCTTTGTCGTCCGACTTCAAACCATAACCCTGAATAAAACCGTCGGGAGAAAACAACCTTACGTAGCAGTCGTTGAAGATTTCTCCCTTGGCGCGGTCCCAATACAGGGTATCCGTTTCGATGGTTTCCTGCTTGATAATATTGTGGATGCGGACATTGCCGAAGGCCATCCACAACTCTTCGCTTTTGTTTTTACGGTTTTCGTGCCGGGCATTATCGGCCTCCAGGGTAGCCTCAAGAAGGCCGTCCTCTGTGTAAGTGTAGACTTCTATACCCTTAGGAAAGAGTTCCAGCTCCATGGTGTCGCGATGGTATCTTTCCATTACCCCTGCCTTTATGCGCATCTGCAGCTTTCCGTCCTTGGACTGGATCACATACATGCTGTCAACGATCTGGAAGGGAGTTTCGTCCATTGCAAGCTTTTCTGCAACGGACAATTTTGACTTGCACGAAAATACGACGAAAGCAACCGCCGCAGCGGTTGCAATCATCTTGACTGTATGTTTTTTACAGGACAACTGTCTTACTTCTGGGTTCTTACGGTTGTGGTTGCACGCATTCCGCCGCAAGAAACAGTGTAGGACTGGCCGTCAGTAATATCGTACATGAAGGCTTCTGCAGTCTGAGGGAAGTAAACCCTGTACTGGGCAATAAGCTTGTTGCAGTCGTCTGCAAGTGAAGGATCAGCCTCGCGGGCCTTCTGCAGATAATCAACAGCTACCCAGTAAGGAGCACGACGTGAAATCTCGTCGCCACCGCAAGTGGTTGTGCCCCAAACGGTTCCAATGATATAGTATGCCTTACCTGCAAGACTCTTATCAAGGTCGAGGGTCTTGAGAGCAGCCTCATAAGCTTTTGCTTTGTGACCGTTCTTGATGCAGAAGGAAGCGTACTGCAAGTTGTAGTCAGCTGCAGTTGCGGGATCTGAGTCTGCAGAAAGACGAACTGCCTCCTCAAGATAAGACTCTGCAGCGGCAATGTTATCCTGTGCTGCGTTAAGCCTGTAAAGGAAGTATGCGCTCTGTGCAGAAGGCTCGTTCTTGTGCATAGAAGTGGTAGCACGAAGGAAGAGCTCGTTGTTTACGCAATCCTCTGTGTTGGACATCATCTTAACGATGGTGGTAGCAAGCTCTACGTTGTCAGGATCTGCATCGAAGCGGGGAGTGAAGAGTGCGATAAGGTTCTCGCAGCTTGCAACCTTGCTGTTGATGAAGAGGCCTTCAATGTCTGCCTTAACCTTGTCGATATCCTCCTGTGACTGACCCTGTGCAGGCTGAACTGACTTGATGATAGCCAGGTTCCTCTGGTATGTAGAAATAACCTTCTCCGGATCCAGCTTGCCGTCCTGATAAAGGGCGATGGCAGCATCAAGATCATTGATAAGGATGCTGGGCTTTACGTTCTCGTTAAGAGTGCTTACAACAACCTCAAGGCCGTCGAATACCTTCTGGTTGTCACCCTTGTAGAAGTTAGCGATATCGATACCCTTATTATTTACTGCAGTCAACTGATACTTGGGGAAGTTGTTGATACGAAGGTCGTGAAGGGTCATAAGGGTGTCGATGAGGGCAGCCTTATACTCCTTGTTAGCAGCATTCTTGGCGATGAGCCTACGCATGAGCTGCTGGCCGTCGATAAGCATGGTCTGCTTGTAACCGGGAGTGCCGGGTACGCAGTATTTGTATGCTTTCCTCCAGTTGGGAAGGGCAGAATCAAAATTCTTCTGCTTGAAATACTCGTGGTAGTAAGAGCCGTAGATTCTGCAAGAATCAGCATCTTCCTGTGCCACTGCCTTGCTACCGCTTGCGAAAGCGATTGCTACTGCGAAAAATCCGAAGATAAATTTTTTCATAGTTGTATGTAATTTATTATTATTCAATTAATTAGTCATACCTGGGCTTCTGGAACCATATGTCGTGGATATTGAATCCAACATTAAACATAATATATCTTTCCTTAACCATAGATGCTTTTGCTCCGCCACGCTGTCCTATATCTACGCCAAGCGTAAGACCATTGTACCAGCGGAAAATTGGAAGTGTTACTCCAAGAGTAAGACCATAAGAGTTTATGGTGTTTCCGTTTAGCTTGAAGTAAGAGGTGTTGTAATACAAACCGGCCCTGTAGGCGCAACGGCGCAGATAGTACCTGATGTCGTTCTTGTTGGGAATGTATTCAGCACCCATCCTTATTGAATGTGTCTTTGCCGTAGTAAAGACTGATGTAGAGCTTGTACTTGTGAAACCGGCAACTGTTTCAAAACCGGTTCCTGTCCAGTCTGCGAAGGTGTAATCAACCTCTACTCTCCACTTATCACCTTTCCTGAGGGCGATACCAATACCTGTTTCTCCTGCAAGCTTGACTCCCCTGTTATGTTTTCCAAGGGTATCAAGGGAATTGCAAAGGGTATCGGTTACAGAAGAAAATGTGTTGAACTTATAATCTGTAACATTACCATTAAGCGATGTTTTAAGCCTGTGGGTAGCACCTGCGGTAAGGGTGATTCCGTTAGAGAACCTGGTCTCGTACTGAATACCGAATTTTCCTGTAAGCGCGTGCAGCTCAATATCCTGACCGGTATAAAGGTTACCGGCGGTAATGGTTTCGAAGGTATATGTATAGTCCTTGTCGATCTTACCGAAATAGTACAGGGCCTGTGCTCCTACGGAGAAGTGTCTTCCCAGCATAACGCCTGCTCCAGCAAAAAGCTGATACAAGCCACCGTCACCTTTGGCAGCCCTGGTTATGAAACCGGTCTCTGAAAGGCTCTGGGTGTTGTTTACCCTTGCTGTGAAATCATAAGCAACATCGCTGAACGGAACGATACCCATAATAAAAGCGGACTTCTTATAAATAGGAACCGTGAATGCAGCACCACTTATATTAAAGGAGTTGTTTGCTGATTTTCTTCCGTTCTGGGTAAATATCTTGTTCTGTACTGAAAGGTTTATATCAGCCATGAAAGCCAGCGTGTCACGTGCTGTGACGGCCGCAGGATTCAAATAATTGATATACTGATTGTTACGCATGGCGATTCCAACACCGCCCATGCTCTTGTTATATGCAGACCCCGGGGTATACAAATCTCCTATTCCAAAAATGGAATAAGGTGAATAGGAGTTGTGTGCACCTTCTGTCTGGGCGCTCAGATTCACTCCGAACAGCGCAGCGACAACGGCCGGCAATATGTATTTATAAACTTTTGACATATTCGTCAGCAATTAAAGCAAGGCCCATTAAGACCAAATTACAAACTACAAATATCGAGTTTTTCATCCTTTTTGCAAAATAAATTGCGTCGCCACCGGTAAAAACGACGATATTATCAGGATGAAGCCCGACATATCCCTCTATTTCAAACTTTATGCCCGAAACGACTCCAGCTACCATGCTACCCTGTAAACTATGGCCCAGAACGTCAGTATTATCAGGTGTATCGACAAGCGGAAGAGCCCTTGAATAACGGTTCAAAGCTTTGAATCGCGTCCTGCAGCCAAGGGAAATGTTTCCACCAAGATAATGGCCTTCCTTGTCGGTAATATCGACAGTCAGAGTTGTTCCAAAATCTACAACTGTACAGCCTCTGTCCGGGAAAAGATACCTTGCAGCAAGGATTGATGCGGCCCTGTCGTAGGTAATGTGTTCCGGCAGGCCTTTTTGCTGGAGCAGCTGGGTATGTGCCTTGTCAAGTATGAGCAGATAGCGGCATTGGCGGCGGAGTATTTTCTCGTCGTGGGAAGAAATTCCGTAAACGGAAGATACCACCATTACCTCCGGCTTTTCCTTTTCTATAAGAGAAAGGATAAAGTCCAGAACCTTTTCACCCTGATAGCGGAAAGTCTTACCAAGGGTCATACCTTCCGATCTGGAAGCTTTGACCGCGGTGTTTCCTATGTCTATTATGAGATTGAACATAAAATACTGCTCATATAACGCACAATCTGCAAATATAGCAATTTTATCACAACTTGCTCAATTCCAGCAGCAGAGAATAAGCTTTTCCCAGAGAGTTGACGTTTCTGGATATCAATCTTAGCTTCTGATCCGTATTCTTAAGCTCGTATTTTTTATCGTTGATGCTTATAGATTCAAGTATCTTGGAGAAAGTCTTGTCCCTATAGTAAGGAGACATCGGATTGGCAATGAAGAAATCTATCATTATGCCGTTCTTGATAATGATTTTCTCAAAGCCCAACTTTTCTCCAAGATGCCTTATCTTGACAACGTAAATAAGACTCTTGACTTCCTGAGGCAGCGGACCGAACCTGTCTTCCAACCTTTTTGCAAGGGCATCCAGCTGCTCGTCGGATGTTGTAGAATCCAGGTCTTTGTAGATTCTTATCTTTTCTGCAGTCACATCTATATAATCATCAGGAATCATAGCCTGCTGATCGGTATCGATGGTACAGTCTTTTACATAATTATCCCTTGTCAGACGTGCTGTAAGGCCGGTTTCTACACCAAGCTCTTCCATCGCCTCTGACAATATCTTCTGATATGTTTCATAACCCATGTCAGAAATAAAACCACTCTGCTCTGCTCCAAGAAGGTTGCCGGCTCCTCGGATATCAAGATCCTGCATGGCTATATTGAAACCACTTCCAAGGTCAGAGAATTCCTCTATTGCCTTAAGGCGTCGACGGGCCTCGTCGGTAAGGGTGGTAAGCGGCGGAACAATAAGGTAGCAGAAAGCCCTTCGGTTAGACCTGCCCACACGGCCTCTCAACTGATGCAGGTCACTAAGACCAAAGTTCTGTGCCTGGTTGATTATTATTGTATTGGCGTTGGGTATATCCAGTCCGTTCTCTACGATGGTGGTGCAAAGAAGCATGTCGTAGTCTCCCTGCATAAAGTCCAACATCTTATTTTCCAATTCTTTAGCCTCCATCTGCCCATGGGCGATGCAAATCTTCATATCAGGCACAAGGCGCTGGAGGATTTCTGCAATGGCGGGAAGTTCTTCTACCTTATTATGTAAGAAGAATATCTGGCCACCTCGGTTCAGCTCATAATTCAGGATGCCGGTAATCTCTTCCTTATCGAAGAGTATAATTTCTGTCTGGGTAGGTATCCTGTTCGGCGGAGGAGTGCTAATAATAGAAAGGTCTCTTGCCCCGAGCAAAGAGAATTGAAGGGTTCGGGGAATAGGGGTTGCCGTTAAAGTAAGCGTATCTACCGACATCTTCATCTGACGGAGCCTTTCCTTTGCACTTACTCCGAACTTTTGTTCCTCGTCTATTATAAGAAGGCCTAAATCCTTGAATTCGAATTCTTTAGACAGTATTTTATGGGTACCAACAAGTATGTCTATCCTGCCTTCTTTAAGGTCTTTTTTTATGGCCGATATTTGTTTTGCGGTACGAAGGCGGCTTACATATTCTACCCTGCACGGGAAGTTTTTAAGCCTTTGTTCGAAGGTTTTGAAGTGCTGTAAGGCAAGTATGGTTGTAGGTACAAGCAAAGCAACCTGCTTATTGTCTGCAACTGCCTTGAATGCAGCCCTGACGGCAATTTCAGTCTTTCCGAAACCAACATCGCCGCAGACAAGACGGTCCATGGGGCTGTTGTCTTCCATATCCTCCTTCACTGCCTTTGTAGCGGACTGCTGGTCAGGTGTATCTTCATACATAAAGGACGATTCCAACTCTTCCTGAAGGTAGGTATCGGCAGAAAAGGCAAAGCCTTTGGATGCCTTTCTTTTTGCATAAAGCTGGATGAGTTCCTTTGCTATATCCTTAACCTTCGATTTTGCGGAATTCTTAAGGTTCTGCCAGGTCTTGGAGCCGAGTTTATTAATTCTTGGAGGCTCTGATTCCTTTGATTTATAGCGGCTTATCTTATGAAGTGAATGAACTGACACAAATACAACATCGCCGTCTTTGTACATCAGCTTTACAACCTCGTTCATACGGCCTTTATCGTCTCGCATGCGCACCAGGCCGCCAAATACACCTACTCCGTGATCGATATGAACTATATAGTCTCCAATATTGAAGGAACTCAATTCATTAAGGGTAAGCTGCTCACTCTTATCTACCGTCCTTCTTAATACTACCCTATGGAAGCGGTCGAATATCTCATGATCCGAATAACAACATATCTTGTCGCTGTTATCTATAAATCCGTTGTGGATATTCTTACCTTTAATAAATTCAGGTATTATACCGCCGGCTGCCGTCAGAATATTATTTATTCTTTCTATCTGGGCTTCTTTTTCTCCGAAGATACATACCCTGTAACCCTGCTCAGTCTTTGTTTTTATATCTGCGGTAAGCAACTCGAAGTTTTTATTAAATACAGGCTGGGGGCTGATATTAAACTTTACAGGCTCTTCTTCTACACCTCCTAAAGGAACTTCCAGAAAGACTCTTTTAAAGTTTTCTGTCATCCGGAAGAATTCCTTTCCTTTATACATATCGGAAGAATCCATCCAAATGATGGAATCGGCAGGAAGTATACTTAATATACTGGTGTCGGAGGTTTCTCCTTCTTCTCCGGTAAGGTCAGGATAAATTTCGGCAACATCAACCTCACTTGTTGAAAGTTGGGTATTGCAATCGAAAATGTTTATTTTCTCTATTTCGTTACCGAATAACGATATTCTGAACGGATTATTGTAAGAGTATGAAAATATATCAATTACAGAACCTCTGAATGCATATTGTCCCGGTGCTGATACAAAATCTGCTTTTTCGAAACCTGAATTTGAGAGTGTTGTTTTAAGATCCTCGTAATCAATATCTTCTCCCTTCTTCAGTTTTATTATTGACTCTTTAATCTTATTTCCGGACGGGATGAGTTCTTCAAGAGCCTCAGGATAAGTAACAAGTACCAGAAGGTCCTGTTCATTTGAAACAAGTTTTCCTATTGATGATGTTCTTTGAACGGACAGTGAAGACTTGTAGTTACTCTTTTCTATATTCTTTCCTGAGTCGGGAAGAAAGAATACTTTATCTCCTTCTATTAAGTTGTAAAGATCAGCCGAACAATATTCTGCAGTTTCTTTTGTGGGAAGAATAATAAGATGAATTCCTTCTTTTGCTATATCAGACAGTACAAACCACCTGGCAGACAGAAATAATCCACTGCAATAAGTATTGTAAGAAGTTGATATTCTTTTATTTAAGAGTTCTGTTTCTTTACTGCAAATTTTCATAAACAGGGTAATATGAATTACCGGCAATTGTTGATAAGTCTGTTAATAACCGTGTTGAAAACTATTTTACAAACTGTTTATATTTTTTCCCGTTTTTGGACGATTATATTCTCAACTTCATTTCAATAATTTTTAAGCAATTTTATTAACAACGAATTTTTACCTAAATAATTGAGAATCAAAGGCCGTTTTTGGTTATCAACAAATTCACAACAATATTACCATCTTCTCATATCCAATTATTTTATATCTTTGTATATATAAATTTTTCAAACTCGATGGAAGAAGAATTGAACCCTTACGCATCGGCCGCCGACAAAGATAAGTATTTAGAGGGAATTATAAGACCACAAGAGCTGGAAGAATTTACAGGTCAGCCTAAAATAGTGGCTAACTTGAAGATATTCATCCAGGCAGCTAAACTAAGAGGCGAGTCACTTGACCATGTTTTACTCCATGGCCCTCCCGGCCTTGGTAAAACCACACTTGCTCATATTATAGCAAATGAGCTTGGGGTAAATATGAAGATTACTTCAGGTCCTGTTCTGGATAAGCCCGGTGATCTTGCCGGTTTGCTTACATCCCTTGAAACGGGAGATGTTCTGTTTATAGATGAAATCCATCGTCTTTCGCCGGAGGTAGAGGAATACCTCTATTCTGCAATGGAAGACTATGTGATAGATATCATGATTGATAAGGGTCCCGGGGCAAGATCGGTACGAATATCACTTAATCCTTTCACCCTGGTTGGTGCAACAACAAGAAGCGGTTTGCTTACTGCTCCGTTAAGGGCAAGGTTCGGCATTACATGTGCACTGGAATATTATGGTTCAAAGGAGTTGATAAGAATTATAAAGCGCAGTGCATCTATATTAAAGGTAGAGATAGAAGAAGAAGCTGCCACAGAAATTGCACTTCGCAGCCGTGGTACTCCAAGAATAGCAAATGCCCTGCTTAGAAGGGTGCGTGATTTTGCCCAGGTTCAGGGTAACGGACGCATAGATTTAGAAATTGCAAAGGTAGCCCTTGATGCCCTGAATAGGGATAAGATGGGACTTGACCTTATAGATAATAAGATACTCCATACTATTATTACTAAGTTCAACGGAGGTCCTGTAGGAATTAATACAATTGCAACTGCAGTAGGAGAAGATCCCGGAACTATAGAAGAAGTGTACGAACCCTTCTTGATAATGCAGGGATTTATTCAGAGAACTCCTCGTGGACGTATAGCTACTGATTTATCTTACAAGCATTTAGGCCTTGAAAGTTATAAATCAGGAAAGGGATCGTCAGACGGTCTTGAAATCATAGAAAACAGTTTATTTTAAAAATATGAAAAAGATAATTCTTTCCATTTTGGTCTTTCTGATGTCAGTGCCTGTATTTGCCTGCACATCTGTAATTGTATCCGGAAAAAAGTCTCCGTCCGGCAGACCTGTTATGTATAAACACAGGGATACAGGCCATCTTGATAATTTTATAGGAAGGTACCAGGGAGAAAAATATACCTTCATAGGTCTTGTCAATGCAGGTGCAAGTGCAGAAGTATGGAGCGGAACCAATTCTGCCGGTTTCTGTATTATAAATACTGCAACCTATGATCTTAAGGACGATAATGTTCCGGACGAGCAGATGGATCAGGAAGGTGTATTGATGTACAAAGCCCTTGGTGTATGTAAGGATTTGGCGGACTTCGAGAATTTATTGAATACTCTTCCCAGACCTATGGGTGTTGAGGCAAACTTCGGAGTAATAGACGCTTACGGTGGTGCTGCTTATTATGAGGTAAACAATCACAGTTGGGTTAAGTTTGATGTTAATGATGAAAAAGTAGCCCCTCTTGGATACTTAGTTGTAACCAACTTTACCCAGACCGGACGTCCTGAAGATAGAAAAGGTGTAGATAGGTACGAAAAGGGATATGAAATAATGTCTACGCTTAAGGAAGATGATACCAGGGGCTTATTCTGTGATCATAGATTCCTTGTAAATAAGTTTTCCAGAAATGGCAAACCAATTCTTAGGAACATTACTTCTTCTACCATTGCATTTGAAGGTGTAAAGGCCGGCGATGATCCTATTAAGACAGTAATGTGGACGGTTTGCGGATATCCTACAACTACCATTTATGTTCCTCTTATGGTTCTGGACGATAACTTTATTCCTGCTTACCTTGACGATGGTGCTAAGGATGGCCATTCACAAATGTGCGACAGGGGTTTGATGTTCAAGGAAAAGAAGATTAATGCTTCTAAAACCTGCCGTCAGGTAGAAAAATTTATCGACAGAAAATTCACCACCCTTTATAGGAAATGGCTGTGTTCAGAAATCACTTTTGATACTTTCAAGAGAGAATACAGAAAGCTTCTGTATGATATTTATTTGAAGTATGAGAAGGATTTTGATGAAATTTTATTGTAAAAATCGTTTTAAAATTGCTGTTTTGCGTAAAAATTCGTAAAATTGCAGACATTTTAAACTCCAGATACTGAAAAACTTATAAAAACTATACAATGGCCGATAAATTAATCTCCAAAATTCCTGAAGGACCTCTGTCCGAAAAATGGACAAAACGCAAGTCAGAAATCAGGCTCGTAAGTCCTAATAACAAAAGGAAACTAGAAATTATTGTAGTTGGTACCGGTCTTGGTGGAGCTTCTGCAGCTGCTTCCCTTGGTGAACTTGGCTATAATGTCAAGATTTTCTGTATCAGCGACACCCCCAGGCGTGCACATTCAATCGCAGCCCAGGGTGGTATTAACGCTGCAAAGAACTATCAGAACGACAATGACTCCGTTTATCGTCTGTTCTACGATACCATTAAGGGCGGTGACTACCGTGCACGCGAGGCAAACGTTTACCGTCTTGCAGAGGTAAGCGCATCCATTATTGACCAGTGCGTTGCCCAGGGTATTCCTTTTGCCCGTGAATACGGCGGATACCTTGCTAACCGTTCATTCGGTGGTGTACAGGTAAGCCGTACTTTCTATGCCCGCGGACAAACCGGTCAGCAGCTCCTTCTTGGTGCTTATGCATCACTTAACAAAGAGATTGCAGCAGGTACCGTTAAGAGCTATCCTCGTCACGAGATGCTTGACCTTGTAGTTATCAATGGAGAGGCTAAGGGTATCATCGCACGTAACCTTGTTACCGGAGAACTTGAAAGATTCGGTGCACATGCAGTTGTTATTGCTACCGGTGGTTATGGAAATACCTATTTCCTTTCTACAAATGCAATGAACTCCAACGGTTCTGCAGCATGGCAGTGCTACAAGAAGGGCGCTTTCTTTGCTAACCCTTGCTTCGCACAGATCCATCCTACATGTATTCCTGTTCACGGAGACCAGCAGTGCAAGCTTACCCTTATGTCAGAGTCCCTGCGTAATGACGGCCGTATCTGGGTTCCTAAGAAGATGGAGGATGTACTCAAGCTTCGCAAGCACGAAATCAAGGCTTCCCAGATTCCTGAAGAGGATAGGGATTACTACCTTGAGCGCCGTTATCCTGCATTCGGTAACCTTGTTCCCCGTGACGTTGCTTCACGTGCTGCAAAGGAAAGATGCGATGCCGGCTTTGGTGTAAACGAGACTGGTCTTGCAGTATTCCTTGACTTTGCAGATGCCATCAAGCGTCTTGGCCACCAGAGGGTAGCAGAGCGTTATGGCAACCTGTTCGACATGTATGAAAAGATCACCGCTTCTTCTCCTTGGGAAGAGCCTATGATGATATATCCTGCTATCCACTATACAATGGGTGGTATTTGGGTAGACTATGATCTTCAGACCACTATCCCTGGTCTTTATGCTATCGGAGAAGCAAACTTCTCTGACCATGGCGGAAACCGTCTTGGTGCATCAGCCCTTATGCAGGGTCTTGCAGACGGTTACTTTGTTATTCCTGTTACCATCGGTGACTATCTCTCACACAAGTTTGCAGAGCCTAAGACAGATACCTCCGTTGCAGAGTTCGACGCTGCACAGAAGGCTGTTCAGGAGCGCATCGACAAACTCTTTGCTATTAAGGGTAAAAAGACTGTCGATTCACTTCACAAGAAGCTTGGTCTTATCATGTGGGAGTATGTTGGTATGGCCCGCAGCGAGGAAGGTCTTAAGACCGCAATCGAAAAGATTCAGGAACTTAAGAAAGAGTTCTGGAGCGACGTATGCGTTCCCGGAACCCAGTACGAGTTCAACCAGGAGCTTGAGAAAGCCCTCAGACTGGCAGACTTTATTGAAATTGGTGAGCTTATGGCCCGCGACGCTCTTAACAGAAAAGAGTCTTGCGGCGGTCATTTCCGTATCGATAGTCAGACAGAAGAGGGTGAGGCTAAGCGTGATGACAAGAACTTTATGTATGTTGCCGCTTGGGAATACAAGGGCGACGGCGTAGAGCCTGAACTTCACAAAGAGCCTCTCAAGTATGAATTTATTGAGGTTAAAACCAGAAACTACAAAGACTAGAAGCTATGGATTTCAATTTAAAGATATGGCGCCAGAAGAACGCCAAAGCCAAAGGACACTTCGAGACTTATCATATCTCCGGTATTGAAGAAGACGCTTCTTTCCTTGAGATGCTTGATATCCTCAATGAGCAGCTTATCCGCGAGGGCTGCGACCCCGTTGCAGTTGACAAGGGTTGCAAGAGCAGCGGTCCTGTTTCATTCGACCACGACTGCCGTGAAGGTATTTGCGGCGCATGCTCACTTTACATTGACGGCCGTGCCCATGGCCCGGATGATCATGTAACTACCTGCCAGCTTTTCATGCGTCACTTTAAGAATGGCGCTACCATTACAGTTGAGCCCTGGAGAAGTTCTGGTTTCCCTGTAATCAAGGACCTTGTTGTAGACAGAACAGCCTTCGATAAGATTCTTCAGGCCGGCGGTTTCATCTCTGTTCGTACCGGTTCTGCACAGGATGCCAACAATATCCTTATTCCTCACGACAAGGCAGAAAAGAGTATGGATGCTGCTGCTTGCGTTGGTTGCGGCGCTTGCGTTGCTACCTGCAAGAACGGCTCTGCCATGTTGTTCGTAGGTGCCAGGGTAAGTTCACTTGCACTGCTTCCTCAGGGTCGCCCGGAGGCTGAAAGACGCGCTCGCGCAATGGTTGCAAAGATGGACGAACTTGGCTTTGGTAACTGTACAAACACCCGCGCTTGCGAGATGGAGTGCCCTAAGGGTATTTCTGTAGAGCATATTGCCAGACTTAACAGGGAATTCCTTTCTGCTAAGTTTAAACAGTAGAATTAATCTGTTGATTATAAATAAATTAAGGAGGGCTTTAAAAGTCCTCCTTAATTTATATTAATTTAACCATAGTTAAACTACCATAGGAAATTATCGAACGGATACCTTCCGGCATGCACTTCTGCCACCATTTTATAGATATCGTTCCTTAATTTTTGGATGCCGATTTTCTCTTTGGCAGAGATGAAAATGCAAGGAGTTTTTTCTCCGGCGATCCAGCTGTTCTTAAGCTCTTCAAGAGTCATGTTGTACTTCTCTTTTGGAGTCAGGCTGAATTCGTCGTACTCTTCGTACTTGTAGGCATCAATCTTATTGAATATGACAAAGACGGGCTTGTTGTCCGCGTTGATATCCTTAAGAGTTTTCTCTACCGTCTGCATCTGCTCTTCAAAATCCGGAGCGGAAATGTCAACAACATGAACCAGGATGTCGGCTTCACGGACCTCGTCAAGCGTACTTTTGAAGGCCTCTATAAGCTGGGTTGGAAGCTTCCTTATAAAGCCTACTGTGTCGCTTAGGAGGAAAGGTACATTATCTACAACAACCTTTCTTACGGTAGTGTCAAGCGTAGCAAAAAGCTTGTTTTCTGCAAAGACGTTGGATTTGGACAGCAGGTTCATAATTGTGCTCTTTCCAACGTTTGTATAACCTACTAAGGCCAGCCTTACCAGGCTTCCGCGATTTCCACGTTGGGTGGCCATCTGCCTGTCAACCTTTTTAAGGTCTTCCTTAAGCTTGTTGATACGTTCTTTGACTATTCGGCGGTCAACCTCTATCTGGGTTTCACCCATACCTCCACGGGTTCCTACACCACCTCTCTGACGCTCAAGGTGGGTCCACATTCCGGCCAGGCGGGGCAGCATATAGTTGTACTTTGCCAGCTCTACCTGCATCTTTGCGTAAGAGGTTTTTGCCCTCTGGGCAAAGATTTCAAGTATCAGGCTTGTCCTGTCAATTACTGAAGAACACTTGATAGTCTTTTCTATGTTACGCTGCTGGATACCGGTAAGCTCGTCATCAAAAATGACGTAATTTATGCCGTTTTCTGCGCAATAATCGGCCACTTCCTGCAGCTTTCCGCTCCTTATATATGTAGAACTTTCAGGACGCGACAATTTCTGGACGAATTTCTTGTCTCCTTCGATTCCTGCCGTCGTTGCCAGGAACTGCAGTTCGTCCAGATATTCGTTCACCTTGCGCTCGCTTTCACCATCCCTGATGATTCCTACGAACACCGCGGTCTCTACTGTTTTATCTTCTGTCTCTACCAATTTAAATGCTTGTTTTTAGTTAAATAAGGGCGGTGACCACGTATGGCCATCGCCCTTTTTTTGAATCAATAAATTCCTTATCTGAGCTGGAAGATCACAGGGAAGGTATAAGTAACCTTTACTGCGCGGTCTCTCTGCCTTCCGGGTTTCCACTTCGGGGACTTGGATACAACTCTTACAGCCTCTTTGTCAAGAGAAGAGTCAACACCACGAAGAACCGTTACGTTGGAAACTGAGCCGTCAGGGTTAACGGTGAAGCGAAGGATAACCCTACCCTGTACACCATTCTCCTTTGCGATCTCCGGATAATCGAGGTTCTTGTTCACCCACTTGCTGAACTCGTTAGCATCGCCACCATTGAATGAAGGCTTCTGCTCTACGACGTGGAAGTCAAATACCTCGTCCTCGATTACCTCTTCCTGTACCTCTTCTTTGTAGTCCATGATCTCAACACCAGTGTTGGCGTCGTCCTCAAGGGTCTGGAACATGTCCTCTACCTTGATGTCATCTTCTACAATTTCAATCTCGTCAGAGAGAACAGGAATCTTGGGTGCAGCCTCGGGCGGCGGAGGGGTTGATTCCGTAATAGGAACCATATCCTCAATCTCCACAGCGGATGCATCTGCCTCGAGTGCAGAGACGTTTACATCCTTGGATGAACGCTCAAATGCACCCCAAACAAGAAGCAGGGCTACAACGAGACCAATCTCAGTAAAAAGCAATTTCTTGTTTTCAAGACTTGCTTTTATTGACTTTTTGATTTCCATAATTAATAATTTATTAATTCGGTTTGCGCTGCTAAATTACGTACATTTATTATTAATTCCAATTATTTGCGTCTTTTATTGTATTTTTGCAGTCTTAAACCAATATTATATGGTCAATTACTTTTTTGAAGATACAAAATTCGTGCTCAAAGGCCGCCGGGAGAATAATGCTTGGTTAAAAGCTGTTGCTTCTTCTGAAATTAAGAAGTTGGGCGCCATAAATATTATCTTTTGTTCTGACAATTACATTCTGGACATTAACCAGAAGTATCTTGGTCATGACTATTTCACAGACATTATAACCTTTGATTATTGTGAGGGCAATGTCCTCTCCGGCGATTTGTTCATAAGCATCGATACCGTCCGTGACAATGCTTCTTTTTATGGTGCCGATTCTTTTGAGAACGAACTCCAGAGAGTAATGGTCCACGGCCTTCTTCATTTGATAGGTTATGATGACCATACCCCTGAGCAGCAGGCAGTTATGAGAGAGAAAGAGAATTATTATCTTGATTTTAGGGCTAAAATGTTCCTTGTTAAGTAGTATATGGAACTGAACTACGATATAATTGTTATTGGTGGTGGCCATGCCGGCTGTGAAGCAGCTATGGCCGCGTCCGGCATGGGCTCGTCCGTCCTTCTTATTTCGATGGATCTGGACGGATTTGCCAGGATGTCCTGCAACCCTTCGATTGGTGGAATTGCAAAAGGACAGATCATCCGTGAGGTCGATGCTCTTGGCGGATGGACGGGAATCGTGACCGATGCTGCGACTCTTCAGTTCCGCATGCTTAACCGGTCAAAGGGACCGGCAATGTGGAGTCCCCGTGCCCAGTGTGATAAAAGAGCCTTCAGCGCGTTATGGCGCAAAACACTCGAAAGTAATTGTAAATTAAGCATTTACGCGGATTTAGCGACGGAATTCCTCTTTGAGAATTCAAAAATCTGCGGCGTTAAGACTCTTACCGGAGCAATTTTTCACTGTCAGGCAGTAGTTTTCACTGCCGGAACCTTCCTTTCCGGCAAACTCTTCATCGGCCGGACAAATTTTGAAGGTGGCCGAATTGGAGAAAAATCTTCTTATGGTCTGACGGCTCAGCTTGTCCAAATGGGAATACCTTCTTTCAGAATGAAGACCGGTACTCCCCCGCGAATTGATATCCGTTCCGTTGACCTTTCAAAATCCATCATCCAGAAAGGAGATGCTAAACCGGAGAAGTTCTCTTACCTTCCTTACCTTTCCCCTATTCAGGCTGACACGCCTCAGATGGATTGCTATATCTTCCATACCAACGAGCGCGTACATGATACCCTGAAATCTGGTTTTAAGGACTCCCCTTTGTTTACCGGACTTATTCACGGACGTGGTCCCAGGTACTGTCCAAGCATAGAAGATAAGCTTCATACCTTTGCAGATAAGGATTCCCATCAGCTGTTTTTAGAGCCTGAAGGACGCTGTACTCACGAGTATTATCTGCAGGGATTCTCTTCTTCATTGCCGCTGGATATTCAGTATTCTGCGCTTAAGGAAATTGACGGATTCTCTAATGTGCGTATTCTTAAGCCCGCTTATGCAGTAGAATATGATTACTTTGATCCTTTGTATCTGAAGGCTTCTTTGGAGTCTAAGGTGGTAGAGAATCTCTTTATTGCCGGCCAGCTTAATGGTACTACTGGATATGAAGAAGCGGCCGCCCAGGGTCTTATGGCTGGTATTAACGCCCATCTTAAGGTTAGTGAAAAGGATCCGTTTGTACTAAGCAGGGACAGTGCTTATATAGGTGTTCTTATCGATGACCTTATTACAAAAGGTGTAGATGAGCCTTATAGAATGTTTACTTCCAGGGCTGAATATAGGATACTCTTGCGCCAGGATAATGCAGATTACAGGCTTACTTCCCTATCTCATGAAATTGGTCTTTGCTCTGATGAGAGATTCCGTTACACAGAGAAAAAGTATTCTGACGTTGCTTCTGTTACTGAGGCTATACCTACCGTTAAGCTTAAGCCAGACGCTATTAATCCTTATTTAGAGCGCATAGAATCCCCTATTCTTTCTGAGACTAAGAATCTTCAGGATATCATTTCAAGGCCGAATACAAATCTTAACGAAATTCTGGATTTTGTTCCACGTGGAACAAAATCTGAAAGAATTAAGGAAATTCCCGGTTTGGAAAATGAGATTAATCCCGGAATGATTGAATTTCCCCGTCAAACCAAGATATTTTCAAATGTAGATTCTGCTAATTTTAAAGAGATCGAGGAAGACTATAAGCGACAGGTTTTTGATAGCGTAGAGATAAATCTAAAGTATAAGGGCTATATAGACAGGGAAAATCTGGTTGCAGAAAAGCTTCGCAGGCTGGAGTATATTAAGATTCCAGAGGGCTACGATTTCAGTAATATAAGCGGTCTTTCCATAGAATGCCGTCAAAAGCTGCAAAAATATCGCCCGGCCACAATTGGCCAGGCGTCCAGGATTTCAGGGGTCTCCCCTTCTGATATTTCTGTTTTGCTTATCTACTTCAAGAGATAATTACAGGCGTTTTAAAGCCTCTTTGATAAGAGCCTCCACTTTGATGTCGGGGCTCTTTTTTATTATTTCCGGCAGCACTTTGTTGATGCTTGCCTTTGCAAAACCAAGCATTACCAGAGCCGTTGCGGCTTCATCTACAACAGCAGGATTTGCGCTTCCGATTACTGCTGCAGGTGATTCTACACCACCGCCCTTGATGATCTTATCCTTAAGCTCCAGCACAAGACGTTGTGCGCTTTTAAGTCCGATTCCTTTGACGCTCTTTATCCTGTTAAGATCTTCTGCAATTATAGCATTGCGAATCTCTTCGTCCGTAAGCGAAGACAGCATCATTCTGGCAGAAGCAACGCCTATTCCTGATACGCTTATAAGGAGTTTAAACAGCTCCCTTTCATCTTTGGTAGCAAAGCCGTAAAATGAGTGCTCATCCTCTCTAATATATTGATATACAAATACTTGAGCCTGTGATTTGCCTTGCAGGTACTCATATGTCTGAAGGGAGATGAGCATTTCATATCCGATGCCTGCGCACTCTATAACTGTGCGTGCGGGCTGAAGCTCAACAACTGATCCTTTAATGTAGTCGTACATACGTAATATGTTCTAAGTTCTACAAATGTACGGAATTTTTAGTAATTTTGCAGGTTCTAAGAATAGATAATAGATGAACGTTCAAGATATTAGACAGCACTTTCCGGTATTATCCGAGGTTCTTCCCGGCAGGGGAGCCTTGGTATACCTAGATAACGCCGCCACAAGCCAAAGGCCTAAAGAGGTGTTAGATAAGTACTTATGGCTGTCAAACAAGGTTAATGCAAACATACACAGGGCTGTTCATTATCTTGCTGCAGAAGCAACTGCTCAGTATGAAGGCGCGCGCGAATCCGTCAGGGAATTCATCAACGCCGGTTCTACAAAAGAAATAATCTTTACCTCCGGTACTACGGCATCAATCAATACCGTTGCTTATTCTTTTGGAGAAGCCGTTATCGGCAGGGGAGACAAGATAATTGTTTCGCAGGCAGAGCATCATTCCAACATTGTGCCCTGGCAGATGCTGGCACAGCGTAAAGGTGCTGAAATTCAGGTACTTCCGGTAGATGATAATGGCCATTTAAGGGTAGATCTCCTGCCCGGAATGCTTGATTCCAGGACAAAACTCGTTGCCGTTACTCATATTTCCAACGTGCTTGGACTCGTTAATCCGGTTAAGGAAATCATAGAACTTGCACATGAAATGGGCGTTCCCGTCCTTGTTGACGGAGCGCAGGGTATTGTTCACGAAGTTGTTGATGTCCAGGCACTTGACTGCGATTTTTACGTTTTCTCCGGACACAAGATGTACGCTGCGCCGTTTACCGGCGTTCTGTACGGCAAGCAGGCTCTGCTGGAGAAGATGCCTCCGTTCTTTGGAGGAGGGGAGATGATAGCATCGGTCAGCTTTGAAAACGGCACCACCTATGCTCCGCTGCCCGGAAAATTCGAGGCCGGCACGCAGAACCTTGCAGGCACGCCGACACTTACGGATGCGATAAATGTATGTAAACAATTCAGGGATAAAGAGATAGTGGCTAATCAGCAGAAAATTACAGACTATGTTCTGGACCAGCTGATGAGCGACGACAGGATAAGTCTTTACGGTGTTCCACGTGGAAACATTGCCAAGATTCCTCTGTTCAGTTTCTCTGTAAAGGGCGCTCACCACGAAGACCTGGCACTTATCCTGGATAAAATGGGTATTGCCGTTAGGTCCGGCCAGATGTGCGCAGAACCCATTATGGACCGCTTTGGCGTAAGCGGAATGCTTCGTGCGTCATTTGCGCCTTACAATACTATGGAAGAGGCAGAATACTTTATCAAAAGCCTTGACAGGGCCATTAAAATGCTTGTTTAAGACAATGGAACCGACCAAAACAATACAGGAGACAGAAGCCGACATCATAGAGAACTTCTCTATGTTTGACCAGTGGCTGGACAAATACGAGTATCTGATAGATCTTGGAAAGAATCTGGAAGCTTACCCGGAAGACCGTAAATCAGAAGAATACCTAATCAAGGGCTGCCAGTCCAGGGTTTGGCTTGCTACTGATTTCAAGGACGGCCGCCTGTGGTTCAAAGCAGACAGCGATGCCATTATAACCAAAGGCATAATTTCCTTGCTTATAAGTGTTTATAATGGCCGCACCCCGGCAGAGATTCTGGGCTCTGACTTCTCTTTTGTAGAGAAAATAGGCCTTAGGGAGAATCTTTCGCCCACCAGGGCAAACGGCCTTGTGTCCATGATAGAAACAATCCGCCGCAGGGCGGCAGAAAACGCTTGAAAATGAGCACAAAAGATACAGAAAAAGAAGTACTTACGGCAGAAGACCTCAAAGAACTGGCACCTCTTTACAGCGATGTCGTTCTTGCCCTTAAGCAGGTCTATGACCCGGAAATACCCGTAAACATTTATGACCTGGGCCTTATTTACGAGCTCCAGATCAATAAAAAGCGCGAGGTCTATATAGAAATGACCTTCACCGCCCCCAACTGCCCCATGGCAGACGAAGTTCTGGCAGAGGTTAAGACCAGCGTAGAGGACGTGCCCGGCGTGACGGGCTGTACGATAGAACTTGTATTTGAGCCCGCCTGGGACCAGAGCATGCTTTCAGACGAAGCCCGCGTAGATCTGGGACTTGACTAAAACGGCAGGGTAATGAAGGAATTGTATTTGTCTTTAGGCTCGAATCTGGGAGACCGTGAAGCAAACATTCGCATGGCAATTGACGAGCTTGAAGCCTTCCTGCGCAATAAGGCAATCTTTTCCGGACTTATGGAATACCCTTCCTGGGGCTTTCAGGGCTGCGATTTTTTAAATTGTGTGGTACGGTTCGATATCCCTGATTGCGGGGCCGACACTACCCTTTTCCTGACTGCCCTGCTAAGGCAGATCAAGAAAATAGAAGCGGTACAGGGCCGGGAAGAAAAATTTGAAACCAGGCCCGACGGCAGCCGAATCTACCATAACAGGCAAATTGACATCGACATTCTGTTTTACGGAACAGAAAAGCTTGATACAGAATTGCTTAAGGTTCCGCATCCACTGGCCGGAGTACGAAACTTCGTACTTGAACCGCTTGCCAAAGTTGCATCGGAAACGTTTAAAAAAGACTTTCCATTCTATTTTCAATAGAAATGATTAATTTTGCAGCCGCAAACGCAAACCGATTGAATAAAAGATAGTTAAAGAAACAAAAAGATATGACACAGGACGAACTTTTCAAGATTCTGGTAGCTCACTGCAAGGAATACGGATTTATCTTCCCTTCCAGCGAGATTTATGACGGACTGGCCGCTGTTTACGATTATGGCCAGATGGGAGCAGAACTCAAAAACAACATCAAGAGATACTGGTGGGAGGCAATGACCCGCCTTAACGAAAACGTTGTCGGCATTGATTCCTGCGTCTTCATGCACCCCAAGACATGGGTAGCATCAGGTCACGTAGCAGCCTTCAACGACCCTCTCATCGACAATAAAGACTCAAAGAAACGCTATCGCGCAGACAATCTTATAGAGGATTATCTTGGTAAGATAGAAGAAAAGATAAACAAAGAGGTTGCAAAGGGTAAGAAGAAATTCGGAGACTCTTTTGACGAGGCTCAGTTCCGTGCAACCAACCCCAACGTGCTTCGCGAGCAGGCAAAGTACGACGAGGTTCACTCCCGTTACCTTGCTGCAGAGCAGGCCAACGACCTTAAGGCATACCGCGACATCATCGTTGACTGCGGTATTGTCTGCCCTATTTCCGGTACCTGCAACTGGACCGACGTAAGGCAGTTCAACCTTATGTTCAGCACCCAGGGCTCTACCACCGGCAATGCAGACGACGTTCTTTATCTGCGTCCGGAGACCGCCCAGGGCATCTTTGTAGAGTATCTGAACGTACAGAAAACCGGCCGTATGAAGATTCCTTTCGGTATCGCACAGATTGGAAAGGCCTTCAGGAACGAGATTGTAGCACGCCAGTTCATCTTCAGGATGAAGGAGTTCGAGCAGATGGAAATGGAGTTCTTCTGCCGTCCCGGAACAGAGATGGAGTGGTTCAAAAAGTGGAAAGAGAACCGTATGAAGTGGCATGTAAACCTTGGCATGGGCGCAGAGAACTATCGCTTCCACGACCACGAGAAACTTGCTCACTATGCAAATGCAGCAACCGATATCGAGTTCAACTTCCCCTTCGGTTTCAAAGAGCTTGAGGGTATCCACAGCCGTACTGACTTCGACCTTGGCAACCACCAGAAGATTTCCGGCAAGAAGATTCAGTACTTCGACCCCGAGACCGGCGAAAGCTATGTTCCTTACTGCGTAGAGACTTCAATTGGCGTAGATCGTATGTTCCTGGCCATCCTGAGCCACTCATACAAGGTAGAAGATCTTCCCGGCGGAGACAGCCGCGTAGTTCTTAGCATTCCCGCTCCCCTGGCACCGGTTAAGGTTGCCATCCTTCCCCTTGTTAAGAAGGACGGCCTGCCGGAGAAGGCCCAGGAGGTTGTTAACGAGATCAAGTACGACTTTGCATATCAGTACGATGAGAAAGACTCCATTGGCAAGCGTTACCGCCGTCAGGATGCAATTGGCACACCGTTCTGCGTAACAATCGACAACGAGACCATGAACGACAATTGCGTTACCGTTCGTGACCGCGACACCATGGAGCAGACACGCGTTCCTATTGCAGAGCTTCGTGATATGATTGACCGCAAGGTTAATATGCGCAACCTGCTTAAGAATCTGTAAATCAAATTTTTATGCTTCGGCTTCTAATGGATTTCATTCTTCCGCTGCAGGCCTCAGTTCAGGCCGCGGCGGAAGGGGAGCCGTTGTACAGGGACTTCCGGGAGTTGGAATTGCGTCTGGAAGCCGCCAATGAGCGGATGCTCTACATCCGAATCATTTTTATCATCGCGCTTGTCCTGATTGTCCTGTTCTTCCAGTACCTCAGGCTAAGGGACCGTCGCCGCCGCGACGCAGAAAAGCTGGAAAATGAGCGCATCATGGCCATTGCAGAGGACCTGCGGGCCCGTTTGGAAGATGCAGAATCGGCTGCATCGGCACAGAAGAAGTCCATGCTGGACAAGATGGGCCTGAATGTGCTGGAGCGCCTTTGTGAGCAGTATTATATTTACGAGGGGACAGAGAATCTTCAGCCAAAACTGCTAAAAGAGGCTAAATCTGTCATTGAGGATTTGCGGGCCGATTCAAGCCAGTTGGAGAAGACCCTTGATGCTCAGAAAAACGGCATTGTGGCCAGGTTTAAGGCACAATTTCCCAAAATTAAAGAAGAAGACGTGCGGCTTTTCTGCTTCCTTGCCGCCGGCTTCAATTCCACCACCATTTCTACTTTGATGGAAAAGGACAAGCAGAATGTCTATAACAAAATCTGGCGCCTCAAGACCCGCATCTCCGAGTCCGACGCGCCCGACAAAGACCAATTCCTTCAGGTTATTACTAAGTAATAATCACAGAAGGGGAAAGATCACAAAACAATAGGTGCATCTGAAAGGTGTAACGACCCGACTAATTTATACTTGTCAACGTCACTATTTCTTTCAAAATATAAAAGATATGTCTTTTTAAATTTTTTGAGTCGAAAGGCAAAAACGGAAGTCAGTGGGGTTTTTATTGTCAGGATTCTGCGCTAAAGAAGTGATTATTATTACATTATTATTGGTTTTCTCCCAAGAGTCATAATAATTTGCGGCTGCAATTTCAAATGCCCCTATTCTGATTCTACAGGTATTATCTGGATACAAGTCTATACCTGTGAACATATTACCCAAATAATATGAACCAATAATGCTTTCTTCCGATATTTTTTGAGTATATATGAGATACTTCTTTAGATAAGACTCTATGTGTCCGTCAACAATTGCCCATTTAGACATATTGCTACGCACAGTAGAACAAGAGAATGCTAAATATAGCAGACACAATAATAATCCTTGTCTCATTTTTCGAACACACATTAAATATACAATTGGATCCGCTTAACTCACTGGATCCCCAGTACAGTAGGCATAGGTATTTATCGGGAAGTATTTCTCTGCCAATAGATCAGGGATTGTCCAATGGGGCACTATGGGGTCGTAATGGCGGGCGCCGAAGTCCAGAATTCGAAGGTCTAACGGGGTGGCGGTTTTTCTGGCTGGGGATTCTCGCGCAGCGGCAGCGCCTTATTTGGGTTATTCAGCTTTACCCACCCTCCAGTGTGCTAAATAAATTTTTTTTGTATTAATGCAATATATAACAGCTACTCCATTGTCCCCGGGTAGTCCATCCGGTCGTTCTTGAGCATTCTCGGATCTAAGTTTATAGTAAACGACACCGCCTTTTTCTCCTAGTGAATTCTTCATCTCTTCTATTCGTGCGCCAAAACCAATACCCCTTCTTTTAAACAGCCATGCTGACTGATTCATTATTGCCGAATCACGCAAGACGTCATTAGGCCATGTATTCCCTTTATAATTGAAGGTGGTCAATGAAACATTGAGAACCAATTTATCCTGAGTGTAAAACTCCCCGTTATATATCCACTCAAAGCTCACTTTAGATGAATCAACAGGAACATATTCTATCAATTCCTTTATTTTATGACTATAGTCATAACAACTAGTAAAAAAAATTGATGTGAGCACTATCGCTAATAACCTAAATCTGCCAAACATAAAGCCAAATCTTTTGGGGTGTATGAATAATAGAAATACCTTTAACGCAATTAGATACACTATATAATGCGCCTGCGGTACCATTCTTTAAAGCATTCATAAGACTATCAGAAATATCCTTTGTATCCGAGGATTTTTTATGAAACAATACTAGTGAGTCTTCTGGCGTTAGTTCTATATATTTAAGTTTTTCATCCCCCGTGTAATTAAACTCGTATATATCAAAGTACTCTGATGTTAAGGAAGTCATCCATTCATTATACTGGTTAACATATTCGAGACTAGAAGTATCAATCCCTGTTAAGGCTGAAATCTCTATCTTCAAATCCTTATTAAACTCCGAAGTCGGATAATACCAATAACAAGAAGACACTATGTTAATAACTATTACAAAAATGATGGTGACAATTAAGAAAAAACTCGTTCGTTTATTTCTTTCTAGCAACGTGTCCATAACCATACGTATATATATCATAATCTTTTCCAGACCCTGCCACTAATTTACCTAATAATGTTAAGATGTTTCGACCTATATTTTTTAAACTATTCCATTTATGCATCCTAAAATCATATGTATCCAAACGTCGATCAGATCTTCTCCCTAGTAGCACCTTCCCCGTGTTTTCATCTTCTATAGTAATCTGTATTTGTCCATAGACTTCACCACTTTCCGGGAGTTATGGGCGTTACACCCCCCCCTCAAAAGAGCCGCTAGCGACCACAATTGCACGATTATGGGCGTTAGCGACTGTCGGGTGTAGCTTAAACGGGTGTCAAAATGGAAATGGTTACTAGAAAAGTGCGATTTACTTTCATGGCAAATCAACGAATTGGTTCACCACAAAAATAATAATTCTGTTGGTATAAATCAAGAGGTTACACCTGAAGACAATACTCCTTTTACGTCAAGTCGTTGGTGAGGGCGATGAAGTCTTCTACTGAGAGGCGTTCGGGGCGAAGCTCAAAGACGGGCCTGGCCGTGAAAGAGGCAAGTTCCTCTGCGCTCCAGCCTTCTTTTTCTGCCTTCTTCAGGATGAGCGGCTTAAGCGAATTGCGAAGCGTCTTGCGGCGCTGGCCGAAGGCTGTCTTTACGACGGTCTTGAAAGCGGCCTCGTCGCAGCCAAGGCTCGTGCGGCTGCCACGCCTAAGGCGAATTACTGCAGACTGAACCTTAGGCGGGGGAGCAAAGCAACCGGAACCCACGGTAAACAGGTACTCGATGTCGTACCAGGCCTGCAGAAGAACGGACAGAATACCGTAAGTCTTGCTGCCAGGGCCCTCTGCGATGCGCTCTGCAACCTCTTTCTGCACCATGCAGACAACCTGCGGAATTCGCTCGCGGTAATCCAGAACCTTGAAGAAAATCTGCGAAGAAATATTATAAGGGAAGTTACCGATTACATTGAAGTTTCCCTTGAAAAATACATCTGGATTAACCTTCAGGAAATCTCCCAAAAGCACGCGGCCGTTAGCCTCCGGGAAGTGCGTGAGCAGGTAGTCAACGCTCTCTGCGTCAACCTCTACAGCCTTGACGTTCAGGTCTTTACGCTGCCACAGATACTGGGTAAGTACGCCCATGCCCGGGCCAACCTCCAGGACGTCTCCGGGGCTGTCCAGTGCATCTACGATTGCGCGGGCTATACTCTGGTCTGTAAGGAAATGCTGACCAAGCGCTTTTTTTGCTCTAACTTCCATAAGTTCAGATTATTCTGCTGCAAATATACGTTTTTCATAGCAATTTATTAACTTTGCAGGATAGAATAAGAGAAATAATAAAACTCAATATGTACAGAACACACACTTGCGGTCAGCTCCGCATAGAAAATGTCGGCCAGACCGTCACCCTGGCCGGTTGGGTTCAGAAATCCCGCAAACTTGGCGGAATGACATTCATTGACCTAAGGGACCGCTACGGCATCACCCAGCTTGTAGTAGAGGCAGATGCTCCTGCTGCCATGGTAGAGGCCGCAAACAGCCTTGGACGTGAATTCGTAATCCAGGCCAAAGGCGAAGTTCTTGAGCGCCAGAGCAAGAACGCCAAGATGGCCACCGGTGACATAGAGATTAAGGTTTCAGTAATTAACATCCTTAACAAGTCCGTAACTCCCCCGTTCACCATTGAAGACGTGAGCGACGGTGGCGACGACCTTAGAATGAAATACCGTTACCTTGACCTGCGCCGCGGCCCGCTGAAGGATGCCCTCATGCTTCGTCACCGCATGGCGCACGAGATTCGTAACTACCTGGACGATAAGGGTTTCATGGAAATCGAAACACCTTACCTTATCAAATCCACCCCTGAAGGCGCCCGCGACTTTGTGGTTCCTTCACGCATGAATCCCGGCCAGTTCTACGCCCTGCCGCAGAGCCCCCAGACCTTCAAACAGCTGCTTATGGTAGCAGGTTATGACCGCTACTTCCAGATTGTTCGCTGCTTCAGGGACGAGGACCTTCGTGCAGACCGCCAGCCGGAATTTACCCAGATAGACTGCGAGATGTCATTCGTAGAGCAGGAAGACGTACTGAACACCTTCGAGGGCATGATGCGCAACCTGTTCAAGAACGTTCTGGGTGTAGATATTCCCAATCCTCTGCCCCGCATGAGCTGGTACGATGCCATGGACAACTACGGCAGCGACAAGCCGGACGTTCGTTTTGGAATGACTATCCACGAGATTACAGAGCAGGCCAAGGGCAAGGGCTTCAGCGTTCTTGACGGGGCCGGTTACATTGGCGCAATTGCCGTTCCCGGTGCGTCAGAGTACACCCGCAAGCAGCTGGACGAGCTTACAGAATGGGTAAAACGCCCTCAGGTAGGCGCCAAAGGCCTTATCTATATAAAGGTTAATACAGACGGCACATTCAAGTCTTCTATTGACAAGTTCTATACTCCTGAAGACCTTGCAAAACTGGCCCAGGCCGTAGAGGCAAAGGCCGGAGACCTCATTCTTGTAATGAGCGGTGACAACAAGCGCAAGGTCCAGACCATGCTTGGCGTACTTCGTATAGAGATGGGCAACCGTCTTGGCCTGCGTGATCCCAAGGTCTTCGCTCCTCTTTGGATCGTTGACTTCCCTCTTCTTGAGTGGGATGACGAAACCCAGCGCTTCTATGCTATGCACCATCCTTTCACCGCACCTAAGCCGGAGCATGAAAAATGGTTCTACAGCAACAAGAAAGAAGACCTGGAGCGCGTTTGCGCCAATGCTTACGACTTCGTGCTCAATGGTACCGAGCTTGGTGGCGGAAGTATCCGTATCCACGATGCAGAGATGCAGAAGAGGATGTTCGAAGTGCTTGGAATCAGCCCGGAGGATGCAGAATACAAGTTCGGCTTCATTATCCACGCATTCCAGTACGGTGCACCGCCTCACGGTGGTTTGGCCTTCGGCTTCGACCGCGTTTGCGCCCTCTTCGGCGGCAGCGACTCTATCCGCGACTACATTGCCTTCCCTAAGAACAATCAGGGCCGCGATGTGATGATAGATTCCCCGTCCAAGATTGACCAGGAACAGATGGATGAACTTCAGATAGCATCCACCGTTAAAGAATAAAAATTTAGGCTCCCAATCGGGAGCCTATTTTTTAGGTTTTATCTGAACTTTTCGAAGTCCGGAAGGCCGGTGAAGGATGTAATCTCGTTGTAAGCATTCATATCACGCGGACAGATAAGCAGGACATCGTCGGTATCCACCACAATGAAGTTCTCCAGGCCGCGTACAGCCATCATCTTCTTGCGGTTTGAAGTTAAAGCAATATTGTCTTTGCAGTCCTTAATAAGCTTAGACTCTGAATTACAGATATTTCCTTCTGTATCCAGGGCATTGTCGCCGGTATTGTTGGTAACGGTAGATTCGTACAGCTCTTCCCAATTGTCCAGATCCATCCATTTGAAAGTAATGGGATAGATCCATGCCCGGGAGGTGTTTTCCATTACACCATAGTCGATGGAAAGCTTAGGGCAGTCGGCATAAACCTTATGCAGGAAGGCCGATTCGGCGGGCGTGCCGATTGCCGCTTCCCAACCTTCGAACAATGAGGTTATGGACGGCATATATTTTACACATTCTTCCAGAATGATGGATGCCTTCCAAACAAAGATACCACTGTTCCAGAAAAACTCTCCGCTCTTAAGGAAGGCCTCTGCAATATGGATGTCAGGCTTCTCTGTGAAGGTTTTTACCGGGGCGGGAAGACCTGCATCGCGCGCCTCTTTGCCGCCTGTTACCTGAATGTAACCATAGCTGGGCTCCGGCCTTGTAGGGATAACGCCCATCGCCAGCAGGACATCGTGCTCGGCAGCATAAATCATGGCTTTTTCCGTTGTCTCGCGGGTGTTTTCATCCCTGCGGATGATGTTATCTGCCGGCATCATTATCATTACGGCCTGCGGATCCCGTTTGATAACCGTGTAAGCCGAATAAACGGTACAGGGTGCGGTGTGGCGCCCTACGGGCTCAAGCAGAAGGTTATTTTCCGGCAGCTCTGGAATAAGTTTTTTGACGTGGTCTTTGTATTCTTCAAGAGTGGTGACCAAAATGTTCTCTGCGGGAACCAAATCCAGACATCTTTCATATGCGAGGCGCAGCATGGTTTCGCGGCGCGGACCGATAGAAGTGAATTGCTTTGGTTTGTTGTCGCGGCTCCATGGCCATAGCTTGTCACCGGAACCACCGGCCATAAGAACGCAGTAAAATTTTTTATCTAACATATATGTGGTTTACAAAAAACTATCTCCTAATGGTAGGAAGGCATTTGGGAAATAATTGATTTCCAAATGGTTGTCCCTATCTAAAACAGCAGCTATATCAAAAAACACCTCACTGCCCCCAAGTCTTGAACCTTTACGCGAAAGGTACATTTTTGCCGCCGCCGAAAGCCTTTTCATTTTAACAGCCCCAACCGCCTCTTGCGGAGCAAGAGCTTCGTCCGAAGACCGTGTCTTAACCTCTACAAAATGCAGGCCTAGCTTATCCATGCTTACAATGTCAAGTTCAAGATGTCCGCATCGCCAGTTCCTGTCAAGGATGGTATGGCCATGCTCTGTCAGGTACTCTGCCACGGCCGCTTCTCCGCGGCTGCCGCTTGTCATTGGAAAGTAACAACGGTTACACCGCTGCCTCCCATTTGTATATGCTCATCCTTCACCTGAGCGATGCCGGGCACTGTTTTCAGCAGTTTCTGTATCTCTTGGTGCAGCACGCCTGTCCCCTTTCCGTGGACGATGCGCACTGACGGCATATCCAGCATTATTGCATCATCTACAAAACGCATCACCATTTCCAGGGCGTCCTGCAGGCGTTCGCCGCGAACATCCAGCTCCGGCTTAAAGTTAAGCTTGCGCTCCATGATTGCCGGATCCTGCACCTGCATTGGCTTATTGGCTGCGGGGATGTTTTTTACCGCCGCCTTGTACTCGTTGGAAGAGATGCGTACTATCTTATCTACGGTAACTTTGCTGGAAATGTTTCCTACTGCAATCAAAACTGACTTTCCGGACACCTTGGTAATCTCTCCAACCATGCCGTTGGACTTGATTTTCACCTTCTCCCCCACTGTCAGCGGGCCGCTACGGAGTACGGCTTCTTCTGCAGGCTGCGGCGACGTGGCTGCATCTGCCGCCGTGGCGGCGTTTTTACCGGCCCTAAGCGCGCGCTTTTTAGCCTCGCGGGCCGTGCGGTCCTCCAGCTGCTTTATTTTATTGTCGATATAGGCGTCGTGATTCTTCTTCTGGGTCTCTTTCTGCTGAGTCAGTGCGCCCAGGAAGCCCTGCAGCTGCTGGCGCGCCTCTTTTGTACGCTCTTTCTCTGCCTGAGCCTCTTTGATAGTGCGGATAGTGCTCTCTACCTGCCTGTTTGCCCCCTTCACAATGTCCTCCGCCTCTTTCCGGGCCTGTTCTATTATGTCCTTTTTCTGTTTGCGGATGTCTTCCAGCTCTTTCTGGTAGCGGCCTGTTATACTTTCCAGCGCCTTGTCCGTGTGGCGGATTTTTTCAAGCTTTTCGTCCAGCGCACGCCGGTTGCGGACTATCTTCCGAAGGTTCCTTTCAATGCCGACATACTCCTCCCCTGCCCGTTCCTCTGCATCCTTAACGATGCTTTCCGGCAGGCCAATTTTCCTGGCCAGCTCAAAGGCGAACGAGTTGCCCGGCAGGCCGGTCTCCAGTTTGAAGAGAGGCACGATATTCTTGGCATCGAACTGCATCGCACCATTTATTACACCCACGCCCTCGCGCGAGGCGTACAACTTCAGGTTGGTGTAATGCGTGGTAAGTACGCCATAGACTCCCCTGCGGTCAAGCTCGCTCAGAATGGCCTCAGCAATGGCGCCGCCGGCGGCGGGTTCTGTGCCGCTGCCAAGTTCGTCAATCAGCACCAGGGTATGCTCGTCCGCAACGGCAAGCATCTCTTTCATGGACTGAAGGAAAGAACTGTATGTGCTTAGGTCGCTTTCCAGGGACTGACCGTCGCCGATATCAACCATTATTCTGTTGAAAATGGTCATCTCTGACGTTTCTGATGTAGGAATCAGCATTCCCCACTGGAACATGTATTGCAGCAGGCCCACGGTCTTGAGGCAGACGGATTTACCGCCGGCATTGGGCCCTGATATCAATAATATATGCTTGTCCTTGTCCAGGCTGGCGGTAAGCGGAACAATTTGCTTGCCCTCTTTTTTAAGATTCTTCTCCAACAGCGGGTGGCGGGCCTTACGAAGGTGCATCTCCCCTTCTTCCGATATCACCGGCATGCCGGCAATGTATTCCAGGGCAATCTGAGCCTTGGCCATGATAAAGTCCAACTCCCCTACGCAAATGGCGCCTTTTATAAGGTCCGGAACATAAGGCCGCAGGAAGTCGCTGAACTGCGACAGGATGCGGAATATCTCTCTGGACTCTGCAAACCGCAGTTCGCTAATCTCGTTCTCCAGGGCAACTACCTCCGCCGGTTCTATGTAGGTTGTTTTTCCCGATGCGGATTCGTCAAACACAAAGCCCTGAAGCCTCTTTTTTTCTGACGTGTTGACGGGGATCAGCATTTTGCCGTCCCTTATGGTAATGGAAGCATCGGCATCTACAATGCCTTCTGACTGTGCTTTTTTAAGGATGGCGTTGGCTCTTTTGGACAGCGAGCCCTCTTTGTCCCGCACTTGTCCGCGAATTTGCAAAAGCTCGTCCGACGCAGTGTCTTTAACATTGCCGAACTTGTCTATGATGCGGTCGATCCGGCGCGATACTTCAGGGAATACCTTCACCTTTGCGACAAACCTCTTCAGGTTGGGATAGACCCCGTCCTTAACGCCGTCAAAGAATGCAGCCACTTTGCGCAGCGTTTCTGACAGGGTGCGCAGCTTGCCAAGAGAGAACAGGTCTATATTGGCTCCATCGTTTTCAAGAACCTTAAGAAAGTCAATGCAATCTATATATCCGCTTGTGGGGAAGCCCTCTTCGAACATCAGAATAAGGCGCATTTCGTCCGTAAGGAGCAGGCGTCCCCTGATCTCCTTTACAGATGCGGAAAACTCTTCTGTGGCGGCCCTGGACGCTGCATATTCGGTGCTGCATTTGTCCGACACCGCCTGGCGGACCCGGTCAAATCCCAGCTTCGCCTCTAATTTAAAATCTATGTTAGACTCTGTTCCGTTCATTTATTCTCGCTCTGACCGGACTCTGCGCCAAGCAGCAGTTTAAGTTCGTTCATGTTACCGATGGTGGTAATGTTGCCACCTTTGACGTACGATACCCTTCCGGTTTCTTCTGACACTACAATTACTTCTGCATCCGACTCTTCCGTTATGCCGATGGCGGCCTTGTGCCTCATGCCGTAGTAGGCAGGCAAATCAGACCGGGACGTGATGGGCAAGGTGCATCTGGCCGCATTGATGCGGTTGTCCTGAATTATCATCGCTCCGTCGTGAAGAGGGGAGTTCTTAAAGAAGATATTCATTATCAGGCGCCTGTTGATGGTGGCGTCAATCTTGTCTCCAGTGGATATGATATAGTCCAGATTGTCATTGTGCCTTAGGACTATAAGCGCGCCGGTTTTTTGTTCCGACATCCTTCTGCAGGCCTCTGTAATCTCGTTTACCACGGTGTTGTCCATGGACGCCTGGCGGCCGCCAAACATTTTTTGCAGCACTTGCCTACCTGTGGAACTGATTTTTGTTTCCGATCCCACCCTGTACAGGAAGTGGCGGATTTCCGGTTGGAAGATAACAATCAGGGCCAGTACGCCAACGTCGATGAAAGCGCCCAACAGGGCTTTCATCAGCTTCATGTTAAGGGCGTCGGCCACTACCAGAAGCACGTAAATGATGATTATCGCCACAAAGATGTTTATGGCGGTGGAGTTGCGTACCCACCTGAAGATCGCAAAGATAATCAGGGATACAATCAGTATGTCTATGACGTCCGTGAGCGACAGGCTCAGAAACCCGAAAATTGCAGCCGGCATATGTTTCTAATCAAATAGCTTACAAAAATAAGAATTGAAACGTTCTTTTACAAGAGGTTAACTGTAATTGTGCGGCAGGGTGGATAAAAAAGGTAAAAACCGGGGGGATGTTGAAAAAATTGTTGAAAAAGTTGCAGAAAGTATTGAAAATCAGAGAATAATGACTACCTTTGCAGTCCGCAAAAAATGTGCGGAATAGATTAAATTATTGATTAACAATTAATTAACCAAACCAATGCCTGGATTAATTGGAAAGAAAATCGGAATGACTTCCGTTTTCGGTGCTGATGGAAAAAATATTCCATGCACCGTAATTGAGGCTGGTCCGTGCGTTGTTACGCAGGTTCGTACAGTAGAAAAAGATGGTTATGCCGCTGTACAGCTTGCCTATGACGAAATCTCAGAAAAGCACGCCAGCGCCCCGCTGAAAGGGCATTTTGCAAAGGCAGGAACCACACCTAAGCGTAAGCTTGTAGAATTCTCTGCAGACTTCAAAGGTGAACTTAAGCTCGGTGACACCGTATCACTTACTGACGTCTTCACTGACGTTCCGTTCGTAGACGTTGTCGGAGTATCCAAAGGTAAAGGTTTTCAGGGCGTTGTTAAGCGCCACGGATTCGCAGGTGTAGGCGGCGTGACCCACGGTCAGCACAACCGTCTTCGTCACCCCGGATCAATGGGTGCATCCTCTTGGCCTTCACGCGTATTCCCCGGAATGCGTATGGCAGGTCACATGGGTTGCGACAGGGTTAAGGTTACCAACCTTGCTGTCCTCAAGCTCATCCCTGAGAACAATCTCATCGTAGTAAAAGGCTCTGTTCCCGGAGCTAAGGGTTCTTATCTGATTTTGGAGGCATAAGACTATGGAAGTAAAAGTTTTGAAAATTGACGGAACCGAGTCTGGGAAGACCGTGGTTCTCGACGATAAGGTATTCGGCATTACCCCTAACGATCATGCCATCTACCTTGACGTAGTTCAGTACCTCGCAAATCAGCGTCAGGGCACTGCCAAGACAAAGGACAGAAGTGAAGTTGCATACAGCACCAAGAAGCTTGGTCGCCAGAAGGGCGGCGGTGGCGCACGTCACGGTTCCCTCAAGGCCGGTATCTTCGTAGGTGGTGGTAACATCCACGGTCCGAAGCCCCGCGACTACAGGTATAAACTCAACAAGAAGCTCAAACAGCTTGCAAGATTCTCAGCCCTCTCTTACAAGGCTCAGGACAACGCCATCAAGGTGGTAGAGCCTTTCGTAATGGATGCTCCCAAGACTAAGGAGTTCATGGGCATTCTCAATGCAATCAAAGCAGGCGACCGCAAGGTTCTCTTCGTTCTTCCTGAGAACTCTGCAAACATTTATCTTTCATCACGTAACCTCCCGGACGTTAAGGTTATCACTGTTGACGAGATCAACACTTACAACGTAATGAATGCATATTCAGTTGTATTTGTAGACGGCGTACAGGATGTCCTCAACTCCAGAGCTAACTGCTAAATTTATTGAGAGATGGGAATTTTAATTAAGCCAATCGTAACAGAAAAAATGACGGCTCAGGGCGAAAAGTTGAACCGTTATGGTTTCATAGTAGACCGTTCTGCTAACAAAGTACAGATTAAGGCCGAGGTAGAGCAGATGTACAACGTAACCGTTGCTTCTGTCAATACCGTTAACTACAATGGTAAGAAGAAAGCCCGCTTCACCAAGGCCGGTCTTCTCCGCGGACGTGCCAACCACTTCAAGAAGGCATACGTTACCCTCGCAGGCGAAGATAAGATTGATTTCTATGCAAACATTTAGGAGGGATAGGCAATGGCAGTAAAGAAATACAAACCGGTTACCCCCGGACAGAGAAACAAGGTTATCAGCGCATTCGATGATATCACTTGCAAGACTCCTCAGAAATCATTGCTGGAGCCCCTCAAGAGAACAGGCGGACGTAACAACACCGGTCAGATGACCATGCGTTACATCGGTGGCGGTCACAAGAAAATGTACCGTATCATCGACTTCCGTCGTAATAAAGACAACTGCACAGCGACCGTATTGACAATCGAATACGATCCTAACCGCAGCGCCCGCATCGCCCTTGTACAGTATGAGGATGGCGAAAAGAGATACATCATCGCCCCTAACGGTCTCAAGGTAGGTCAGGTTATCGCTTCCGGTTCAGGTGTTGCTCCTGATATGGGCAACTCGCTTCCTCTCGCAGAGATTCCGGTAGGTACTCTCGTACACAACATCGAGCTCCGTCCCGGTCAGGGTGCCGCTATGGCACGTAGCGCCGGTACTTTCGCACAGCTCGCAGCACGTGAAGGCAACTACGCAGTACTTCGTCTCCCTTCCGGTGAGACCCGTATGGTACTTGTAACCTGCCGTGCTACCGTTGGTACCGTTTCCAACCCTGAACACAATCTGGAGTCCTATGGTAAGGCCGGCCGCAGCCGTTGGCTTGGCCGTCGTCCCCACAACAGAGGTGTTGTTATGAACCCTCATGATCACCCTATGGGTGGTGGTGAAGGCCGCGCCTCCGGTGGTCACCCTCGTTCACGCAAGGGTCTGCCTGCAAAGGGATACAAGACACGTAATCCTAAGGCTACTTCAAACAAGTTCATCATTGAAAGAAGAAAGAAATAATCGGAATTAAACTTTAGGAATTATGAGTCGTTCATTAAGAAAAGGTCCGTATATCCAGGAAGCCCTGGAAAAGAGAGTTCTTGCTATGAATGATGGTAGCAAGAAGAAAGAAGTTGTCAAGACTTGGTCACGCGCAAGTATGATCTCTCCTGACTTCGTCGGCCACACCATCGCTGTTCATAACGGAAATAAGTTCATTCCGGTTTATGTTACAGAAAACATGGTTGGTCACAAGCTTGGCGAGTTTGCACCTACCAGAAATTTCAGAGGCCATTCGGGCAACAATAAGAAGTAAAATTTTAATGATTTGAAATTATGGGAGCTCGTAAAAGAATAATGGCCGAAAAGCTGAAAGAGGCTAAGAGGCAGACAGCTATAGCAAAACTCAATGACGTCCCTACCTCTCCCCGTAAAATGCGTCTGGTAGCAGACACAGTAAGAGGCGTGGAAGTCAACCGTGCACTTGATCTTCTCAAGTTCTCCAAGAAGGCACCTTCAATCCCTCTTGAGAAGCTTCTCCGCAGCGCAATCGCTAACTGGGAGGCTAAGAACCCTGAGCAGTCCAAGGAACTCGATAATGGTAATGTATATGTAAAGACCATCATGGTCGGTGAAGGCCGCACTCTTAAGAGAATCCGCCCCTGCCCTCAGGGCCGTGCCGGACGTATCCGCAAGCGCAGCAATCACGTTACCATCGTTCTTGATGTTAAGAAAACCGCAACAGTGGAGGCATAAATATGGGACAGAAAACAAATCCTATCAGCAACAGAATCGGTATCACCCGTGGTTGGGACTCTAACTGGTGTGGTGGTAACTATGCGGAGAAAATAGCAGAAGACTACAAGATCCGCAAATATCTTGAGAGCCGTCTTGCAAAGGCAAGCCTCTCTAAGATTGTCATTGAAAGGACTCTTAAGCTCATCACCGTCACCATCCAGGCTGCAAGGCCCGGTGTTATCATCGGTAAGGGTGGCGCAGAGGTTGACAAGCTTAAGGAAGAGCTCAAGAAGGTAACCGGTAAGGAGGTTCAGATCAACATCTACGAGGTTCGTCGCCCTGAGGTTGACGCTCGCATCGTTGCTGACTCCATCGCTCGTCAGATCGAGGGCCGTGTATCTTACAGAAGGGCCATCAAGATGGCAATCGCATCTGCAATCCGCGTTGGTGCAGAGGGTATCAAGATCCAGATCAGCGGCCGCGTTGGTGGTGCTGAAATGGCTCGCAGCGAAATGTTCAAAGAGGGTCGTACTCCTCTTCACACTTTCCGCGCCGATATCGACTATGCACTTGCAGAGGCTCATACCAAGGTTGGCGTTCTTGGCGTCAAGGTATGGATCTGCAACGGCGAGGTTTACGGAAAGAAGGATCTTTCTCCTAACGCCGGCGTAGCAGCCAATGCAGCTCAGGCACAGGGTCAGGGTCGTCCCGGCCGTGGTGGCAACGAGCGTGGCGGACGCGGCGGTGCACGCCGTCCTCGCAGGAATAGCGAAGCCAGAGGTGAATAATCTTTGAATATTAAAGAAATATTCACTATATTTACGGCCGGTGCAGCAATAAAACGCTGTGCCGGCCTTTTGCCATGAAAAGTACATATCTCTTTGTCCTAGCGGTAATTGCCGCTCTGACGGCTTCCTGCGGCCCTAGGTATTCGGTCGTTACGGGAGATTTTGGGGATAAGTCAGCGCCGGACAGTGTTAGCATTTTTATTCCCAACCTTGGTCAAACAGAACGTGTACCCGTAGAAAACGGTGTCTTCGTAGCCAAGATTCCATATTCCCTTATCAATTCTGCATTTGTAGAAGATGTTTACGTTATTCCTGACGGAAAGGATCTGACAATTGATTTTTCCGGCTCGGAGCCAATTTTGAATCCGGGCGAGTCGGAAATCAATATCAGAGCTGTAGAGTTCCTGAAGGCGTCGGACAAGCTTCTGAAAGAGAGGGCTGAATTTATGTCCCAGTATATGCAGTCCATCAATGCCAAAGAGGTTGTTTCCGCAGATTTTGTCACAAAATATGTCAAGATAGAGGAAGACATCCGTTCCCTTTGCAACGAGACTATGTCCAAAAACTGGGATAATGACCTTAGCCTGCAGGCATTGAGCACTATAAGCCGGTATATTTCCGACGAAGAAATTGAGGCTAAGATCGACTCCCTGTCCATTGAGCTTCAGTCAAGCCCGTCTGTCCTTAAGATAAAGGGCGACATTGAAATCAGGAACAGGACTGCAGAGGGCCGTATGTTCACAGATTTCACCGCAATGGACGAGGACGGAAAGGTCACTTCCAAGTTCTCCGACTATATTGGAAAGGGAAATTATGTACTTGTAGATTTCTGGGCTTCGTGGTACGAGCCTTGCTTGGAGAATCTTGAGCGGGTTGACAAAATATACAAAGAATATAAGGACAAGAATTTTGTAGTCTTGGGTATCCCCGTATGGGACAGGGTATCAGAAGCGTCAAAGGTGGTGGCGGCCAAAAAACTTAAATGGAATATGATATATCAGTCAGACGTAGATATTGCTGAATTGTATTGTATCCCTCACGTTCCTACGCTGATTCTTTTTGGCCCGGATGGTACCATCCTTCACAGAGACTTGTCCTTGAAGAAGTTACGCGAGGCTCTGGAAGAGTATTTCCGCGCCGAATAAAGAGTGGATATAAGAGAGAAAATAGCAACATTTCCACATTCCCCCGGAGTTTATAGATACTATGACTCTGAGGGGAAAATATTATATGTGGGTAAGGCTAAGGATCTTCACAAGCGCGTAGCGCAGTATTTTGTGCCCGCAGAGCGCCTTAACACCAAGACCAGGATACTGGTGTCCAAGATAGCTGATGCACAGTATTCGGTGGTTGATTCAGAGGCTGATGCCTTGCTTTTGGAGAATAATCTTATCAAGCAGTACAAGCCCAAGTATAATATCCTTCTCAAGGACTCAAAGACTTATCCCTGGATATGCGTGACGGCAGAAGAGTATCCGCGCGTTTTCCTGACCCGTACGCTTAAGAAGGACGGCAGCCGGTACTTCGGGCCATACAGCAGCGTAATGCACGCCAGAGCCCTTCTGGAGCTCTTCAGCGAGCTTTATCCGCTGCGTTCCTGCCGCCTGAAGATTACAGGCGATGCCATTCTGCGAAAAAAGTTCCGTCCCTGCCTTGAATTCCACATCGGCCGCTGTAAAGGTTGCTGCGTCGGCGGGGTATCCCTGCAGGAATATAATGGCTGGATTGATGAAATAAGCAGCCTCCTGAAGGGCGGAGCACGTGATCTGATAAAACACTACCGCTCCCTTATGGGAGAGGCCGCAGAGCGCCTGGATTTCGAGCAGGCGGCGGTTTACAAGGAAAAGATGGAACGCCTTGAAGGGCATTACGCCAAATCCGTGGTTTCATCGGCCTCCGGCACCGATGCCGATGTCTTTTCTTTGCTTACCGATGCCGGCGATGCCTACGGCAACTTCCTCCGCGTTCGCGGCGGCGCCATTGTGCAGTCCATCAACCTGGGCTTCAAGATGAATATAGAGGAAGAGAAGGAGGCCATTCTGAGCGAGTTTATTGCGGAGGTCCAAAGCAAGTTCGGCGCCTTGGCAAAAGAGGTTATCGTACCTTTCATGCCGGATGTAGAGATGGACGGCACAGAGTTTAGAATCCCTGCAAAAGGGGACAAGCTGGCGCTGTTGGAGCTGAGTGCCCGCAATGCCCGGGAATACCGTGCCAACAACCTTAGGCAGAAAGAGAAGGCAGACCCCGGGGAGTATCGCACCAAAATAATGGAAGACCTAAGGAAGGCGCTTGGAATGAAGGTTCTGCCGCAGCACATGGAGTGCTTCGACAATTCCAATATCCAGGGCACGAATCCCGTGGCTTCGTGCGTGGTGTTCCGTGACGGTGTACCCAGTAAAAAAGATTACAGACGCTTTAAGATAAAGACAGTAATTGGCGCAAACGACTATGCTTCCATGAAAGAAGTGGTCAACCGCCGCTATGCAAGGATGCTGGAAGAGGCCCCGGAAGACCTGCCGCAGCTTGTGGTAATAGACGGCGGCAAAGGCCAGCTGGACTTTGCTTACCAGGCCCTGCAGGAACTGGGCCTTACTGACAAGCTTACTGTAATAGGTCTTGCAAAGCGTCTGGAAGAGGTTATAAGGGTAGGGGACCCTTATCCGCTGTTCATTGACAGGGATTCGCTTGCGCTCAAAGTTCTGCAGCAGATTCGCGATGAAGCACACCGCTTTGGTATTACATTCCATCGCAACCTGCGCAGCAAGGCACAGATAGATTCCGCCCTGCGTTCGATAAAGGGCGTAGGGGAGCGTCTTGAACAGCGTCTGCTCATGCATTATGGCTCAGTTGCCAGAATTGCTGCAACATCTCAGGAAGATTTGGCATCTTTCCTTGGCAATGCCCCGCTTGCTAAACGTATACTAGAATCCTTACAATTATGAACGAAAAGAAATTCAATAAGATTTTTGGAACCACGCTGATGGTTCTTATGATAGCCGTTATCGTCTGCATTACCATTATAAAAGCAGGCCGCGAAGATGCCAAGCTGCCGCTTTTGCTCATTGCGTCCTTCGGTACGCTGATGGGCTTTACGTCGGCAATACTGTCTGCCAACGGCTATATCTGGACCTTCCTGTTTGGAATTCTGGACGTTGCCGCCTGTTCTGTCGTTACGGCGGATAACGGTGCCTGGGGCGATTTTGGCCTGCATGTATTCTATCTGCTGCCGATGCAGTTCTTGGGTATATGGCAGTGGAGAAGAAGGGGCGCCAAGGGCGCCAAGAAAGAGGTTCAGGCGCGCAGGCTTACATGGAAGCAGCGCGGCTATATCGCCGCAGGCTCGCTGGCCGTACTTGCAGTTGCGTATGTTATTCTGTTAAAGATTCAGGCTGCTACCATCGCTCCGGGGATGGAGGTTAATAAGGCTAAGGTTTTCTTTGATGCGGCCGTTCTTACCTTCAACATTGTAGGCCAGATACTGATGTCCCTGGCTTATATGGAGCAATGGGTGCTCTGGAATGTCGTCAACGTGTCCAACATCGGCCTGTGGGGCATAATTATGGTTACAGAGCCGCAGGGCGACTACACCATCGTAATGTTCGTCAAGTACTGCTTCTACCTGGTTAACTCTATCAACGGCCTTCGCATCTGGCTCAAGCTCAGCCAAGCCCCCGCACCCCATAGCACCGGATGCTGCTAAAAATGGATAACAAATACAAAAGAGTTTAATACTTTAGGGTTGTCTATAGGGTATGCCTTTTATTAATGGAACAATCAATATGGTGGAATTAAATTTGCATCAAAAGGATTATGCCTATTCTTTTATAAATAATCAAAAATGTGATTAAACATGAAAAGGACTTTACTACTTATTATAAGCATTATAGTTTTCGCTAATGCTGCAATAGCACAGATAGATATCAGTCAGTTTAACAAAATAGGAGAAACAGCAATATCCGAACTCTTGAATTGTCCGGAGGAAACTTGGGGAGAGACAGGAATAGATGGTTACCCAAAACTTGGAAGTCATACGACATCAGGATATGGACCTGCAGGTTGTGTAATAATTATTAATCCATATAACAAAGATCTTGAATACTTTTCAACTGGGTCGGGCCGTTTTTGTGTATTATCCAATATCGTTCCTGGAGGAATCAGAGTTGGGACAAAACTATCGGACTTAGAAAAGATCGATTTTGTTAATACAAGATACGGACGAGGGAAACAAGGTAATGCTTTAAAATACGTCCAATCTACTCATGGGAATAAGGAAGTATATGGTATTTTTTATGAAGAGTATCAGTCTATATTACTATATGTCAGTAACGGTATAGTTTCATCGTTCCAGTTTATTACTTCCGAAGCTGATATAGAATACGACAAATCAATCAATTTTTTTGAATGATTGTGAGAAGAGTATCCATTATTAAAATGGATAGATTCCGGCGTAAACAGGTCAAAAAGACCGTATAAAACATTTAAAATCCGAGGAAATTTTTTTTTCTCGGATTTTTTTATTTACTTTGCAGCGATAATCCGGAATAATATTCCGTATGGATTTGAAAATGTGTATTATTAACATAAACTAAACTTATTTTTATTATGGCAAAGGAAGATGTTGTAAAACAGGTAAAAGCCATCATCGTTGACAAACTCGGTGTTGAGGAGTCAGAGGTTACCGAAAGCGCAAACTTCACCAATGATCTTGGTGCAGATTCTCTTGACACTGTAGAGCTTCTTATGGAGTTCGAGCGCGTGTTTGATATCAAGATCCCCGATGAGGACGCTTCCGGTATCAGCACTGTTGCAGATGCCATCAACTATGTAGAGGCAAAAGTAGCTGAGAAATAATAAGATTTCAATTAGCTATAAATAATGAAGGCGACCTTTCAAGGCCGCCTTTATTGTTGTTGCATGTTTTGCGTTAGTCTTCTACAGGGATGGCGTAGATTACATGAAGCTTAGGCTTGCGCTCTGCGGCCGGACCGTTAATCCTGCCCTGATAGTAGCGAACAGCATCCATAACGCTCTGGGTCTCTGTGGTGGTGTTGGAACTGTTCATCATAGAGGCCATCATCATGTAATTGTAATAGTTGCTGTAATAGCTGTTGTAGCCATAGCCGCTACCATAACCGCTGCCGTACATAGAGCTGTAGTAGCTCTGGTATGCCAGCTGCCGATAGTAATCTGACAGCTCGCTTGAAGTGGTAGTGGCGCTGGTTATTTCTTCATCTGCCATTGCCAGGAACCAGATATCGTAATTCTCTATCTTTGATTCGTCCTTAAGGCGAAGCATCTGCTGAAGATGATAGGTGATAGAAGGAGAATATTTAAGAAGGGAACGGTTGATGGTTCCGGGATCCTCTGTTGAAATGCTGTTATCCGTAATTCCTACGAAGGTCTGTGTGCCATTATCTCCTACAATCCTGGTGGTAGGGCTAAGCGTGGTAGGGAAGTAACGCATCTCTTTATAATCATCCGGGAATTCGAACGGCAGGTCCAGATATGCCTGGCTGATAACCGTAGTGGCGATATTTCCGCCGTTCTTGACGATCTCTGCTGTCAGCTTGTCCTTAATGGACTGAGCCTTTACAACGGGCTTCAAGCCGCGGCCGCCCTCAAAGTAAGCGAAATCCGTAACCGGACCGGCCATCTCTTTGGTGGAATGGTCTGCCAGGTTGTATGCCAGCTGAGGGTAGGTAGAAATATTGGTTGCGGTTGCGCTTGACAGGTCGTACTTTTCTACAGGGCCAAGATAGAAGACAAAGCTTGTATCCTTTACTTCTCCGTCATACTCTGCAGAGAAATTAAGGCTTGCATAAGCACCGTTGATGGTGCCGGAAGAATAGTCAAGCGGCAGCTTGAACATATTGATACGGCCGCCTACGCCAATAGGATCGTCGGTAGAAATCACGATACCGGGAAGGCGCTTCAGATATGTGTCAAGGTCGTCCAACTCTTCACGGGTGATGGACATGTACTGTTTTGCATATTCCTCGTTGAAGTCGAAGGACAAGGAGTCGCTGCCGTTGAAGACAGGAATACCCTTGGTTATGCGTTTTGTCTTGTCGTAAATCAGGTCCGGGGCGCCCTTGGTAAGGTCCATGACCTCTGTCAGGGCGTAAACATTTACATTCTGAAGGATGTTTGCCTGATCAGGGTTCTGGCATGATACGGTGTCATAAGGGGCGGCCAGATGCATGTATTTGAATGTCTGGGTGCCGGCTTTTCCGAAGTCCAGTGTGTCCATTGCCGGAACAAGATAGAAGGCCGTAGTGCGGCGGGTGAGCCCAAAGACATCGTCGTCGCGGATAGCGCCGAAGGCAATTCTGTACAGGCTGTAGCCGGAGAGGCTGTCCGCCATCTCCATGCTCATGTCGTCAATATCTATAACGGCTGTATGGAATGAGTAGTTCTGGTTGTCCGGAATGAAATCCTCTGCCAGTCTCTCATCTACATTTATACAAGAGGCAGCAAGAACAATCGCTGCTGCAAAGCTGCCAAGTAGTTTAAGCTTCATCTTACAATTGGTCGTAGAAACTGTTATAATCATCAACATAAGCCCCGCTCTCAAGCTTGGATGCGTCAAAGTCAAGCATAGGAAGGCCCTTTTCTTTGCAGTAATCCAGAATTTCCGGGGCGATGGAACCCGACCCAAGGATAACTCCGTCTGCATACTGAACGGCTGTTTTCGCAAGTTCTATGCCATTGGAGGTTTTAAGAAGAGGGAGATCCTTTTCTGTGAGGTTCCCGAACTCCGCCTCTTTTGCAAAGTTGGCGGGGAAGCTGTCTTCTGAAATCTCGTCGTACAAAGAAAGCACTATCTTGCTGCCAGAGAAAATGGGGTCGTCCACATAAGCCTTTTTAAGGTATGCGGGAAGCAGGTGGGATATCCACCCGTGGCAATGAATGATGTCAGGTGCCCAGCGAAGCTTCTTGACGGTTTCAAGTACGCTTCTGGCAAAGAATATAGCCCTTTCTGCGTTGTCATCGAAAAAAGTTCCGGACTCGTCGTATGAGAGCTGTTTGCGTTTGAAGAAATCTTCGTTGTCTATGAAATAAACCTGCATGCGTGCAGCCGAAATGCTTGCCACCTTAATGACGATAGGGCGGTCTACATCACCTACGATGATGTTCATTCCGGACAGGCGGATGACCTCATGGAGCTGGTTTTTGCGCTCGTTGATGCAGCCCCACCTTGGCATGAAGGAGCGGATCTCTTTTTTCCGTTCCTGAACGCCTTGTGGCAGGTACCGTCCAATCAACGCCATCCGGGACTCAGGCAGATAGGGGAAGATCTCTGAGTTCACGAAAAGGACTTTTTTTGCAGAATCAGCCATAGTAATTAATTTATCAGAGCAAAGATACGGATTATTTTTGAAAATTTGCTACCTTTGGACGATAATTGGTACGAGATGGCCCGTAAAGAAAACAGAATAATGAGGCGCCGCCTTGCCAGCGCATACCTTTCTTCGCTTGTCAGCATCAGCCTTGTGCTGCTGTTGGTAGGCGTGGCCGCCCTGCTTTTGATTAACTCTAAAAATGTGTCGGACTACTTCAAGAAGAATATGAAACTGTCCGTCATGTTTAAAACAGAAGTAACTGAGCAGCAGGCACTTGAATATCAGCAAAAAGTAGATGGGATGCAGTTCACGGCAACGTCGGAATTCATTTCAAAAGAAAGGGGAGAGCGGGAGATGAAGGCCATGTTGGGAGAGGATTTCCTTTCTGTTTTTGAAACCTCGCCGGTACCGATATCCCTGGACATTACCCTTAAACCGGAATATGTCTCCAATGACAGCCTGTCCGTAGTGACAGGGGCGATAGAAGCATCGCCGCTGGTAGAAGAGGTCGTTTATCAAAAATCGCTCATCGATGCGTTGAACACCAATCTTGGCCGCATATCGGCAGTGCTGCTGATTGCAATCATACTGCTGCTGTTCGTGTCGTCGGTGCTGATTGGCAATACCATCCGCCTGAATGTGTACGACAAGCGCTTTACCGTCCATACCATGAAGTTGGTGGGTGCGACAAAGGGCTTCATCCGCAAGCCGTTCCTGATCAAGTCCGCCTTCCTTGGACTGTTCGCCTCGCTAATTGCAATCCTGATGCTTGTGGGCCTGCTGTTCCTGCTCAAAAACGAGCTTCCGCAGCTGTTCGAACTCTTTACTCCCGGCATGCTGCTGGTTGTGATTGGCATAGTCATTGCGGCCGGTCTTGTGATTTGCGTGGCAAGCACCTACTTCCTGGTCGGCAAGCTTGTGTCGCTGGACAAATCTGAACTTTACTATTAGAATATGGATAATAAATTCGCTATAACCCCCAAGGGCCTCAAACTTCTGGTTGTGGGGCTGCTTGTAATGATTGCCGGTTACTTCCTCATGGCCGGTGGCGGCAGCTCAGATCCTGCCGTTTTTAACGAGGATATGTTCGACTTCCGCCGTCTGGTGGCCGCTCCGCTGGTCATCCTTTGCGGAATCGCCATAGAAATCATTGCAATAATGGGTTCATTCAAGAAGAAGGAGAAGTAGCATGGAGTGGTGGCAGTCAATAATTTTGGGCCTGGTGCAGGGTCTGACAGAGTTCCTGCCCGTCAGCAGCAGCGGCCATCTTATGATCTTCAAAGAGATTGTAGGAGCAGACGCAGAGGGCTTCCTGGGCTTTACGGTTACCGTACATTTTGCAACGGTGCTAAGTACTTTGATTGTGTTCTGGGCCGCCATCCGCAAACTTCTGCTGGGCCTTCTCAAGTTCAAGTATAACGAAGAAACGGACTACCTTGTAAAGCTGCTGGTTTCTATGATTCCGGTGGCTATAGTGGGTTTTGTCTTCAAGGATAAAGTTGAGGCTTTGTTCGGAGAGAACCTTACCAATGTTGCCTACGGCCTTATTTTTACTGCCGTGCTCCTTTGGTTCAGCGACGTTGCCTTTAAAGTAATAAAGGCCCGTGCGGGCGAGCGTGCGCGTAACGGCATCACCTGGTGGCAGGCCCTGCTTGTGGGCATCGGACAGGCAGTGGCTGTTGCTCCCGGCGTCTCCCGCAGCGGAACCACCATCGCAACAGGTCTTATTTCCGGCGTACGCCGTGACGTAATGGCCCAGTTCTCCTTCCTTATGGTTCTTATTCCGATAGTAGGGGAGCAGTGCCTTGACCTTCTGAAAGTTGCTACCGGCAAGGCTTCATTCGGCGGCGGAGTCGGCCCCCTGTGCCTTGTGCTGGGCTTTATCTTCGCCTTCCTGGCAGGTCTGTTTGCATGCAAGGCCATGGTTGCCCTTGTGCGTAAGGCCCGTCTGGGCTGGTTCTCAATCTACTGCCTTGCAGTGGCTGTTCTAATTTTGGTGCTGACTTAGTTTTATGGCAGAGCGCGACCTCACGTTTTTTGCATCCGACGTTCACCTTGGGCTGAACGTTGCGGATCCTGCTGCGCGCGAGGCCCGTTTTGTGGCCTTTCTAAGGTCCATTCCTGCCACCCGCACCAAGGCCCTGTATCTTTTGGGGGACATTTGGGACTTTTGGTACGAGTACAAGCACGTTGTGCCCAAAGGCTATGTTAAGGTCTTTGCGGCCATCACTGATCTTATAGAGTCGGGGGTCGATGTTTACTTCTTCCCCGGCAACCATGATATCTGGGTTTATCATTATTTCGAGAGTTTGGGGATGAAGGTCGTTCGCAACCGTTGGCTTGTTACAGAGATTGACGGTAAGCGTTTTGTCTTGTCGCACGGCGACGGCCTGGGACGCGGAATGTATGGCTACAAGTTCATGAGGGCCATATTCCATGGCCGATTCTTCCAGGTTCTCTTTAGCCTGCTGCACCCGCGCATCGCCTTTGGCCTTGGCAATACCTGGTCAAGGCGCAGCCGTTTGGCCAAACGTGCCAAATATGTCTTTAAAGGGGAGTCGGAACCGCTCTACGGTTGGGCCGACGGCATCGCGGCCAAAGAAAAGGCAGACTTCGTCATCTGCGGCCACTACCACTGCCCTTACCACGCAACCTTATCTTCCGGCGCAGAAATGCTGCTGCTGGACTCCTGGATGGACGGCAGCCCGTACTTGTGCTTCAGCCCCAAGTCCGGAATGTCCGGAAGCTTGCTGTAATGACTGTTCGCCGCCAGGGTGAACTGGCGGGAGTCAGTGTCCTGACCGCTGGTAAGGTATTTGAAGCCTATGATGGATAGTCACTGCGTCAAAGTAGTCAATATATATATTGCCCAATTTGTCTCTTTCTATTGATATTACATAAATATCTTTAGGGCTTAATCTCTTGGCTACAGATTCCAAAAGATTACACAAGGATTTAACAATATAAGCATCTTTATTATCGAATGACATATTAGCACTTTCTTTATATTCTGTAGACGCGGGCAGGATTCCAATTCTTTTTAAGGAATCACTCTCTGAGTTTGTATGGCCTTTGCATAAAAAAAACAAAGAATCGGCAGAATAATTATAACCTGCAACATATGACCTATTATTAACAGTAATTAGACGGAGTCGTCGTCTGAACTGAACATAATAATCTATGCTATCAGGAAACTCTATAGACTTTAGCTCTTGGATAATACTATCTTCTGAAACCGAATAGCATGAATTTAGTATTATGATAATAGCTATTAAAACAAAACCTTTCATTATTTCTTCCTTTTGTTCCTATACTTATGATTTCGTGCATAGTTATACCCACATTGTATAGATAATTGATCGTCTTTGCTATCTAAAGAAGGATCATAGCCATTATAATATCTCATACTTCTTCCTCCAAATAGACCTAAACTATTAGCATGGGCGCCTGCGGTGACTGTCTCCGGAAGGTTAAGGATGTTGTACGATACAGAAGTAAACCCGTCAGCGGAACCGCTGGTGCGGTTGCCATTGGCATCATAGGTTTCGCCGGCCAGGCGATGACTGTTTGCCGCCAGGGTGAACTGGCGGGAGTCAGTGTCCTGACCGCGGGTGATGCTCATCTGCAAGAGATTACCCATGGAATCATACGTATAACTGCTGCTGTTCCCTGCAAAAATCACCATTTTATCAATGTCATTTTTCTTTCATCAAGACCAAGGCTATCACGCGCTTTCAAGAAGTCCTCTTTATAGGAAAACTTCATCCAATGGTCATTCCCTCGAATCCTATGATCGATTTTTATAATATAATATTCAACCACAAAACCAGAAGGATTCGTTTTGAACGTAAAAATATAGTCATCATTATAATATGCCCCCATAATGCCATAGCCAGGATTCTTTATCACCGACCAATCGACATAGTCATTTTCAATGGTAAAGTTCTCTGAATCCAGATAGTATTGAGTATCTCCAATTTTCTTTCTACAAGATATCGCCACCACTATTAAGAACATTAAAAACAAAGCACGCTTCATTCCCATTCACATTTTAAAGTGTATAATGATATTCTATGTAGTTTACAAAAGCTCTCATAGTCTTTATCCTTATCAAAAACTATTAGTTCTTCCTCGCAAGCATCATTAGGGCCTCTCAGAATAACATAATACTTATCAATCCAGTATGGAAATTCCGGATTTAACTGAAAACTAATGAGAACCCTTTTGTCTTTTGTATAGTATGCTTTGCTTACATCACATTTTATTCCTTTTGCTTGTAATACAGTTTCTATATAATCTCTAATATACCGATTATTATTCCTCATCGTTTTATTCGAGGAAATAGATACACTTAAATAAAGCACAAAATATATAAAGAGGAGGATTAAACCCCCGCTGCTATATTTCAGTATTTTAGTGTGTGAGATTTCCATATATAAAATTGATAAGTATTTCCAAACAGTATTGAGTCTTCTCTGGAGACATTCTTTATTCTCGGAAGGTGGTAAAATAATGAGGTTCTGCTTTTACTGTCATATATGACGTTATATAAACATTTATCAACTCTACTTTTTAGCGCAATATAACGATATGAACCAATAAACTGTTCTGCCTCAGAACTAGTACTCATTACATCTAATAACCCCCAGTCTCTATGGTAATCAATATAATCCTTTTTTGAAGCAAGAATTATTCGTTGCATCCATTTTACAAATGAAGTATTCGCCATATCCTGAGTTAAAGGATGATCCGCTAAAAAGACAGAAAACTCAGGACCAACATTAAACAAAAATTCGCCAAATAGTCCTAATCTATTTTTACCACCAGATATTGTTAACACATCATTTTCTCTAACTGCAAAAGAAAAACTATCAGAAAAAATACTCACATGAGAACCATATAACTTATTCATGTGGTCTAAAATATCTTCCGCATCTCCCAAAATAGAGCCTTTTGCTCCATAATATGTATACCCCTCTCTTTCCTCATTACCCTCAAACCAAGTATAATAACCAGTTTCGTTGTTAGTATACCAATCCATCCCTGTTGGATCCACAAGATTCACTGGATTACCGGCGCAGTAGGCGTATGGGCTGATGGAGTAGTATTTTTCTGAGAGAGGGTCGGGCGTGGACCAGCGGGCGGAGTAGGGTGCGTACCAGCGGGCACCAAAGTCGTAGAGGCCTACGTTGGGTTCAAAGTTGCTGCCCACCAGGCTGCCGCCGTAAACGGTCATCTGCTCCTTGGCGCTGAAGCGGTAGGGATTGAAGCTACGGTAATACTGAGGCCAGGCCAACGGGGCTTCATCGGCCGTAGCCTCTTCTCCATCATCCTCAATAGGCCCATCCGGGCCGCCGCCACCCACGGGCGTTCCAGGTTCAGGATCATCTATTGCCGGCTCTCCTTCACCTTCAGGAGTTCCTTCACCACCGGGCTGCGCGTTTGAGCCGATGTTTAATCCATCCAAGATATTTCCTCCCTGCGCATACACAGCGGCGTAGTCTTCTCCGTATGGATGGAAGACGTTCCGCTGAAGAACATTGCCCTGAGAGTCTGCAACCACCCTTACGCTGCCAAGGTGGTCAGTGATGAAGAAACGATATCCAGGATGGGACAGGAGCGTCTGCAGGCTGTCGGTGGTCTCCAGGTAGCCACTACCGGTAAGGACCTTGTGAAGGACGCTGTCCCTGAAGACAGTGTTGCCGGCGTAGTCCGTGGTGGATTCTTCGCTGGCGCTCAGAATGACACGCTCCCGTAGCTTGGCGCCTGCGGCGGAGTACAGGTAGTTAATTGTCCAGCCGCCTGCGGTGACTGTCTCCGGAAGGTTAAGGATGTTGTACGATACAGAAGTAAACCCGTCAGCGGAACCGCTGGTGCGGTTGCCATTGGCATCATAGGTTTCGCCGGCCAGGCGATGACTGCTTGCCGCCAGGGTGAACTGGCGGGAGTCAGTGTCCTGACCGCTGGTGATGCTCATCTGCAAGAGGTTACCCATGCTCAAACCTTAGATTTGCAGCGTAGTTTTCTGCCAACCAGGTTTGTTTGACAAAAGTAGTAAATTTATGCCGATAAAGAAAGTTTAACAAAGGACAATGGAGCCGGGCGGTTCTCAATACGTTC
>Ga0256405_10001222_pt1 | contig 72450 bp, 55 predicted proteins | sample RumenRJG_02DNA_FD_189096 | JGI IMG/M metagenome (GOLD analysis project Ga0256405, IMG submission 189096) | Bovine rumen microbial communities from Lethbridge, Alberta, Canada - RJG_02 | ecosystem: Host-associated > Mammals > Digestive system > Stomach > Rumen | place: Canada: Alberta...
ATGCGGACAGGAAAACGGCAACCCGGACACTGAGAACGGCCACAAGTGGGATACGGAATGGAGCTACGATGAGAACGGGCATTACCACAAATGCCTGAACGACGGATGCACAGCGAAGAAGGATGAAGCGGCGCACTCCGGCGGCAAGGCCACCTGTACCGAAAAAGCCGTCTGCGAAGTGTGTGGTCAAGAATACGGTGCGCCATTGAGCCACGATCTGATCGATCACGACGCGCAGGCCCCGACCTGCACGGCCATCGGCTGGGACGCTTATCAGACCTGTTCCCGGTGCGACTACACCACCTACATGGAAAAGCCCGCATCAGGACATACCGAAGTGGTCGATGCGGCTGTTGAGCCTACCTGCACGGAGCCTGGCAAGACAGAAGGCAAGCACTGCTCAGTTTGTGAAGCGGTGCTGGTAGCGCAGAAGGATGTTCCAGCGAAAGGGCATGTTGCCGGCGACCCGGTAAGGGAGAATGAGACCGCGGCGGGCTACGACGAGGTTGTTTATTGCACGGCGTGCGAGGCTGAGCTGAACCGCACGCATGTCGCCAATAAGGGAGTCCTGATCTTCGATTTGGGCGGCGGAACGTTAGATGGCAAGACTGGTATCATAACCATCGAGGCGAACGTGGGTGATACGATAAAGCTACTTGGTGCACCCTCTCGTGAAGGCTATACCTTCCAATACTGGAAAGGATCCGAATACAAAGCTGGCGCTGAGTATAAAGTTGAAGGCGATCATACTTTTACGGCTGTCTGGGAAGAGAATAAAGCAAGGCCCTCAACCTCTTCATCCGGTTCGTCCTCTCCATCTGGCACATCTGCTGCAAAGACCGGGGATAATAGTCAGATCGGACTTTGGCTCATGCTTCTGGCTGCTTCTATGATCAGCCTGATCATGATCTTTGTGAGAAGAGGACGGTTCATGAGAAACTGACTGACACAATGAACCTTGATCTTTGTGAGTCGGGATCTCATGAAATAAGATAATGAAATAATAAAGACGTGAATGATACATAGCCGGAAAACGGTGAGCCTCCCGCAGAGGGAGCGGCACTGCTTTCCGGCTTTCTTTTTGCCCGGGAGCCAGAAGACGGCATGGGCAAAAAGAACGATGAAAAGGTGCGGATCCTCCGGGCAGGGAAACGCACTTTTTTATCGCCGCGAGGGAGCCGGAGCAATCCGCGCAGAGATGAAGATCCTGTCGGAATGTGACGGGGAACGAGGACATCGGAAAGCGCGCTTTTGATGTCAGGCGGGATCAAAGGGACGGCAGTTCCTTTGGCGGGTCAAGGGCGGCAGCCATTGCACACGTTAATGGCGCCGCGCCATTAAGTAGTGTGTATTACCCCGCGCACAGCCCGAGGTGACGGCAGCAAAGCTGCCGCATTTTTTTTGCTCATTTTTATAATGGAGGAGGCGATCTGATGACAAGAAAACTGACACGGCACAATGGAAGAGCCGGCAGAAACGGCGTGTATAACGTGAAGCACAATGACCGCCGTTTTGATGTCGGAAACAGTGAACACATCGATGCAGAGAGGACAAAAGAAAATTTATATTGGGACTGTTACGGCGGTCTTTACGGACACGCGGATCAGGACAAACACATGAGTTTTGATGAAGTCGAAAAACGATTCTATGAAGAGAATTACCATGACTTCACTCTCGCTCAGAATGCCCGGAACGAGGCCAGGCGGCATCCGGAGAAAAACCGCACACCGGAGGATCTGCGGATGGACAAACGGACCTGTCCGGAAGAAACGATCTACCAGATGGGGACGATCGGCGATTCGGAATCACCGGAGACGCTGCGGATGATTATGGAGGAATTCCTGGCGAAGTTCAATGAACTGTTTGGAGAACACGTCCACATCCTGGACTGGGCGCTGCATCTTGATGAAGCTACGCCGCACATTCAGGAACGGCATGTGTTCGATTGTAAAAACAAATACGGCGAGCTGGCTCCCCAACAGGAAAAGGCGTTGGAAATGATGGGTGTCCCATTGCCGAAACCGGATGAGAAAAAGTGGAAGTACAACAACCGGAAGATGACTTTCGATGCAGCCTGCCGGACGATGCTTTTCGATATCTGTAAGTCGCATGGCGTTTATCTCGATGAAGAACCGGAATACGGCGGCCGGGCCTATCTGGAAAAGCAGGAATATATCCTGATGAAGCAGAAGGAAACGCTGGCAAAACAGGAAGAAACGATTCAGAAGCAAGAGGCTGCCATCGAAGAAAAAAGTGAAAAACTGGAGGATCTGACCATGAAGATATCCGATGCGGAAAATCTGATCGATGAAGTGGCCGATGCCGCCTATGAAAAAGCGGTTGAAGCTGTTGCGGAGACGGTTCAGGTTGAAACGCACAATCAGGATCTGATAGCGCTTGCCGATTATCAGAAATGGCTTCTTGCACCGGAGCGGAAAGCACCAAAGGAGACACGAGAGTACGCCGCCGGCCATATTGGAAAAGTGATGGTGAAGATCCGGGATTCTGTCAAAAAGGTGAAGACGCGGATCCTTACTCTCCTGCGCGATCCCAGAAAGAAAAAGGAAGTTCTGCAGCCGGTAAAGGAACAGGCGCGGCAGTCTATTCTGACGCAGCTGAATGCGGCCAAAGCAAAAACAGATCAGGATGAAACGCAAAATAGAAAACCAGTTGTAAAGAAGAAAGACCGGGGGCTGTAACACATGTCAAAACTGAATATTTTTGAAGCGGTGAAGCAGCATGTCACGACCCGGCAGGCTGCTTCTTTTTATGGATTGAAGGTGAACAAAAGCGGCATGTGCTGCTGTCCTTTCCACCCTGATAAAACACCCAGCATGAAGGTCGATACCCGGTATCACTGCTTCGGCTGCGGAGCGGACGGGGATGTGGTCAGCTTTGTGCAGAGGCTGTTTGATCTGAAGCCTTATCAGGCGGCTCGGAAACTGGCAGAGGATTTTTGCCTTATGCTTAGCGAGAAAACACCTTTGCCAGTAAAACGAGGAACCCATCGGGATGTTAGAAGGCTATCTATAGATGCGGCCCAGTTGGATGATGCTGTGAAACGAATCTACAGAGTTTATTGCGATTACCTGTATTTGCTGAATCAGTGGGCACAGAAACACGCACCGCGCTCTCCGGATGAAGAGTATCATCCGCTTTTTGTGGAGGCGATGCACAAAAGGGACTATGTAAATTATCTTTTGGATATTCTCTTTTATGGATCAGAAACAGAAAAAGCAGAAGTTGCTATCGAAAAGGGAAAGGGGGTGAGACCGCTTGAAAGAAGAATTGCGCAATATAAGTGCGGAAAAGCTGAATATGCTTCACTCAGTTATGCCGGCGATTGTTCAGGATATGACCGTGGAACAGGTTACGGAATTGCTGGATCTGACGGATAAGGGGATGGTTCGCAACAGTGTAACGAATGCGGAACTGATCCTGTCTTATGATCCGCTTCTGCGGGAGGGCATACGCTACAACGAATTGACGCAGAGGATCGATATCGTAAAGCAGATGGGGTGGGAACGGATCAATTGCGGCAGCGCCCTTACGGATAACGATCTTTATAATATTCATCTTTATTGCAACCGAACCTATGGTATCAATACGTTGGCAATTGTTGAAGAAGCCGTTCAGATCGTGGCTAACCGGAATGCTTTTCATCCGATCCGGGACTATCTTAGTGGATTGCGTTGGGACGGACAGGAAAGGATCCGATATGCACTTCATCATTTCCTGGGAGCAGAGGTCTCGGATTATTCATATGAGATATTGAAGCTCTTTATGCTGGGTGCTGTCTCGCGAGTCTTCCGTCCAGGCTGCAAGTTCGATTATATTCTTTGCCTGGTCGGCGGACAGGGAGTCGGGAAGTCTTCATTTTCCAGACTGATGGGAATCACAGATGAGTGGTTCACAGATGACCTGAAGGACATGGAGAGTGCAAAGGTATATGAGAAGATGCAGGGTCATTGGATCATCGAATTGTCAGAGATGTTGGCGACAAATAATGCAAAAAGCAATGAAGCGGTCAAGAGTTTTCTGACTAGGCAGCGCGAGACTTACCGAACCCCGTATGAGAAGTATCCGAAAGACCGGCCCCGACAGTGTGTCTTCATGGGGACGACAAATAAGATCATGTTCCTTCCGAACGACCGGACCGGAAATCGTCGTTTTCTTCCGATCAGGTGTGAGGAAGATGCCTCGGAGGTGTTCATCCTAGACAATGAGAAGGAATCCCGTGCCTATATCGTGCAGATGTGGGCTGAGATCATGGAGATCTACCGCAGGAAGGATTTTAAACTGAAGCTCACCCCGGAGATGGAGGCGGAGGTCAAGAGAAGGCAGAAAGAATTCATGCAGGAGGACGTGGATGCAGGACTGATCATCGCCTATATGGATGACTTTACCGGGGATAGGGTCTGCTCAAAGCAGCTGTTCAAGGAAGCACTGCATAATGAATTCGTCAAACCGGCTCGATGGCAGACGAACGAGATCAACGAGATTATGAATCAGCTGATTCGTGACGGAACACTAACTGGGTGGCGGTACTTCTCCAGCCCGAAGCGGTTCGGCAGTGAATACGGCACCCAAAAAGGCTGGGAGAGGATTCCGGGTGTCTACCAGGAGGCGTCAACGGAGGACAGATTTGTTCCGGTTCCGGAGCAGATGGAGATCCCGTTTGAGAAATGAACAGTTGGTTGACGTGCCTCGTAGACGATTCGTTGACGGGAAGATGCGGTTCAGGGAGAGCAGGAACCTTGATTCCCATGCATTCTTATTCTCAATGTCAACGTAGAATGTCAACCTGGAGTGAAAAAGTAAATATATGGAAAGAGAGACGGCAGCACAGAAATATAGTGTTCTGAGGCAAGTTGACACCTTTGTTGACGGGCCTCTTTTTTTATGTGAGGGGAGCGTGATTTATGACGGAATGTAATGTGCCAATTGAAAACAAGTTGACGTTGACCATACGCGAGGCAGCTGAATACAGCAATATTGGGATCAACCGGCTGGACAGAATGCTCCGTGAACCGAATTGCCCGTTTGTGCTGTTTGTTGGCAGCAAGAAGCTGGTCAAGCGGAAAGAATTTGAAAAGTATATCAGCAATGCGCTGGTGATTTGAACCAATAACGGAAAGAGATTGAGAAAAGAGCCTGATTACGTTATAATAAATGGCGTTCTATCAGGCTCTTTTCTCGCCGGGAAAGGAGTCTATATGGGTAAAAACCTCAAAGGAAAAGAATGTGGCAAGGGTATCTGCCAGAGAAAGGATGGTTTATTCGAGGCAAGGTTCACAGATAAAAGAGGAAAGCGTCGAAAGAAATACTTCAAGACACTGCCGGAAGCCAGAAACTGGCTGGAGGATGCCAGATACGAGGATAAGCACAACGATTTCTTCATTGAAACAGATATGACGGTCGATGCCTGGTTCGACTATTGGCAGAAGAACATCGTCAGCGACCGGGCCCCAAATACCAGAAGAAACCACAGAGAACGGTATAAGTTTAATATCCAGCCGGTTGTCGGAACGATGCTCCTGTCGGAGGTAAAACCGATGCATTGTAAGATGATCCTGAACCGCATGGAGGAAACTTACGCCGGCGGAACGATTCTGCAGACTTATATAGCAATGGGATCTATGTTCCGTGCTGCTGTCGACAACGATCTGATCAGGAAACATCCGATGGACGGGATCCGCTTCTCTGCTCCGGTCAAGGAAAAGGATAATATCCGGTTTCTTACTGTGGAAGAGCAAAAGCGCTTTCTCCAGACAGCCAGGCGTTCTCACAATTATTATCAATATGCATTGATTCTGGAAACGGGACTGCGCACCGGGGAATTAATCGGACTGACATGGGATGTTGTCGATCTCGAAAAGAAGACGCTGACCGTCAACAAGACGTTGGAATACCGGCATAAACAGAAATACTGGCGTGCAGGCCCTCCAAAGACGGCACATAGTTATCGGACGATCCCGTTGACGGAAAGAGCCGTTGAGATCCTCAAAACCGTACAAGAGATGCGGCCAATGAGGAAAGAGTCGAAGCTTCTTGATCAGGAACTTGAATTCAAGGATCTTCGATCCGGAAGAAAAAAGAAACTCGTCATGAAAGATCTGGTGTTCATCAACTGGCGCACCGGAGAACCTGCCAAGAACAGTTCGTATGATACCCACCTGTACAAGCTTTGTGAAGAAGCCGGCATTGAGCCGTTCTGCATGCATGCTCTGAGACATACGTATGCGACCAGAGCAATCGAGAGCGGGATGCAGCCGAAGGTGCTGCAGCAGCTTCTGGGACATGCCAGCATCAAGACTACAATGGATACGTATGTTCATGTGACGGATGAAACACTGGCGAAGGGGATTGCCCTGTTTGAAGCCAACACGGATCTGCGGGATACTGAACCGGTCAGAAATATCGATTTTGGCCCAGAAATGGCCCAGTAAGCAAAATTCACAAAGCCGCAAACCATTGATTTTACAGCATTTTTAAGGAGATGAAGAGATAAATGAAACTTGGAATCGTCGGACTTCCGAATGTTGGAAAGAGTACTCTGTTTAATTCCCTGACGAAAGCCGGGGCAGAGGCTGCAAACTATCCGTTCTGCACAATCGACCCGAACGTCGGGGTTGTGGCGGTGCCGGATAAGCGGCTGAAGCTGCTTGGCGATCTGTATCATACACAGAAGATCACACCGGCGGTCATTGAGTTCGTCGACATTGCAGGACTCGTCAAGGGCGCGTCGAAGGGTGAGGGACTCGGCAACCAGTTCCTTGCAAACATCCGCGAGTGCGATGCGATTGTCCATGTCGTGCGCTGCTTTGAAGACCCGAATGTCATCCATGTGGACGGCAGCGTAGACCCGGTCCGGGATATTGAGACCATCAATCTGGAACTCATTTTCGCAGATCTGGAAGTTCTGGAGAAGCGGATGAACAAGGTTGGACGTGCAGCGAGAAATGACAAGGACCAGGCGTCTGAGTTTGATCTGCTGAAGCGTCTGAAGGCCCATCTGGAGGACGGAAAGCCTGCGATCTCCTTTGAAACCTCGGACGAGAAAGAGCAGGAATGGATTTCCGAGTATGATCTTCTGACGGCGAAGCCGGTGATCTTTGCGGCGAATGTCGCGGAGGATGACGCGCCGGATGATGGAGCACAGAATCCGTATGTCGCTGCTGTCCGTGAGTATGCGAAAAAGTCCGGCTCTGAGGTCTTCGTCGTCTGCGCGAAGATTGAGGAGGAGATCTCTGAGCTGGAAGATGACGAGAAGCAGGCTTTTCTGGAGGATCTTGGCCTGAAGGAGTCCGGTCTTGACAAACTGATTGCCGCCAGCTACAGCCTGCTGGGGCTCATGAGTTTCCTTACGGCGGGTGAAAAGGAAGTCCGTGCCTGGACGATCAAAAAAGGAACAAAGGCTCCGCAGGCAGCCGGAAAGATTCACACCGACTTTGAGCGAGGCTTTATCAAGGCGGAGGTTGTGAACTACAAGGACCTTCTGGACTGCGGCTCTCTTACAGCGGCCAGAGAGAAGGGGATTGTCCGTATGGAAGGGAAGGACTATGTCGTTCAGGACGGCGATGTCATCCTGTTCAGGTTCAATGTATAAGATATGATGCATGATGATATTGCATTTCCCCATCTTGGAATCTATCTGAATCATGTGATCAAGACGATCACGCTTCCGGGAGGCTTTACAGTTGCGATGTACGGGATTACGATGGCGCTCAGCATGCTGGCAGGGCTCTGTCTTGCCATGCGGGTGGCGAAGAAGACGGGACAAAACCCTGACGAATATCTGAACTTTGCGCTGATCGGAATCGTGACAGCCCTCCTGGGAGCCCGGATTTACTATGTCGTCTTTACCTGGGATTATTACAGCAGGCACCCGCTGGAAATTTTGAACTTCAGGGGCGGAGGACTTGCGCTGTACGGCTCCGTGATTGCGGGTGTGCTGACGATTATCATCTATGCAAGAGTGCGGAAGCTCAGTCTTCCGCTCATGCTGGATACGGCAAGTACCGGTATGGTACTGGGACAGATCATCGGAAGATGGGGGAATTTTTTTAACAGGGAAGCATTTGGCCAGTATTCGGACGGCCTTTTTGCAATGCGTCTTCCCGTGGATGCCGTCCGGGCAGATGAGATTACAGAGCTGATGAAGCAGCATGCGTATACGGTCAATGGGGTGGCTTACATTCAGGTTCATCCGACCTTTCTATATGAATCGCTCTGGAATGTCGGAGTCCTCACGGTTCTTCTTCTGGTTACGTTCTCTGGGAAGAAACGGTTTCATGGAGAAATTTTTCTGCTGTACCTGCTGCTTTACAGCGCGGGACGCGCATGGATCGAGGGACTTCGTACAGATCAGCTTCGGTTTGCGCACACATCCATTGCTGTTTCGCAGCTTTTGGCCTGCATCCTGGTGATCGTCTCAGGCGTCAGCCTGATGGTGCTCTCCAGGAGGGAAAAGAGCAGCCGGGGAAGAAAATCGTGATGAGAAAAAACGGATGTCTGCCGGGCAACCGGAGAATCCGGCAAGGACAGGCAGAACAAAGATAAAAAAGCTGGAACAGAAAACAGGCAGTGAGGAATTGCTATGGCAGGAACCGATATCGGAATCGATCTTGGCACAACGAGTGTGCTTGTCTATGTGCGCGGAAGGGGTGTTGTCCTCAAGGAACCGAGCGTCGCAGCGCTTGACCGCTCGGATGACCGGATCCGGGCAATCGGAGAGGATGCCCGCATGCTCCTGAGCCGGTCTCCGGGAACGCTCAAGGAGATTCACCCTCTTGAGAACGGCATCATTGCCGATTATATGGTGACGGAGCAGATGCTCCGCTATTTTATCCAGAAAGCGGTGGGAAGGCTGTCCTTCCGCAAGCCGAAGATCTGCATCTGCATCCCGGCTGACCTGACGGAGGTTGAGCGGCATGCTGTCGAGGATGCCGGGTACCAGGCGGGAGCCCGGGATGTGGCGATGGTGGAGGAGCCGATCGCAGCGGCAATCGGCGCGGGCATTGATTTTTCAAAGCCGAGCGGCAACATGGTCGTCGATATCGGAGGCGGAACGACGAATGCGGCGATTCTGTCTGTCAACGGGATTGTCGTGTCGATGGGGCTCAAGGTCGGAGGCAATGATTTTGACGCGGCTCTCATGCGGTACATCCGTTCGCAGTTCGGCGTGACCGTCGGGCAGCAGGCTGCGGAGGAGATTAAGATGCAGGTCGGCACGGTTTACGAGCGGCCCGAGGAACGACTGATGGAGTTCATCGGCCGGGATATTGAGACAGGGCTTCCGAAGACGGTCCGCATCAGTTCGCAGGACTGCCGGATGGCGTTCCGTGAGCTGACCGGCCGAATTGTGGAGGTTGTACACAGCGTGCTGGAGAAAACCCCGCCGGAGCTTGCGGAGGATGTTGCCCAGCGCGGAATCGTTCTGACAGGCGGCGGAAGCCTGATTGACGGACTGGAGGATCTTCTGGAAGCCCGGACAGGGGTGAACGTCGTGACCTGTGACGACCCGCTCTGTGCGGTTGCGATCGGGACCGGACGCGCCGGGGAGCTGCTGGACCTGTAAGGTGTGCCCGGCTTTTTTGACAGGGGATTTCATGTCGGATACAACAATCAAAGGCTTCGTAGAACATATCACATACAGAAGTGAGGAGACAGGCTATACGGTTCTGACGCTCTGTGCGGATGGAGAGGAAGTGACCGCTGTCGGCGTGCTCCCGGAGATCGGAGAGGGGGAGACCATCCAGTGCGAGGGATCTTTCCAGGTGCATGCCACTTACGGCAGGCAGTTCCGGATCCGGGAGTTTTCTTTGTCTGTGCCGGAGGACGAGGCGTCGATGGAGCGCTATCTGTCCTCCGGGCTGATCAAGGGGATCGGGAAAGCGCTGGCGCACCGGATTGTGAAGCGGTTCGGCACTGAGACATTTGACATCATCGAAAAAGAACCGGACCGTCTCGCGGAGGTGAACGGGATCTCAGAGAAGAAGGCCAGAGAGATCTATCTGCAGGTATGTGAGAAGAAGGACCAGAGGGACGGGGTACTGTTTTTGTCCCGGTACGGAATTTCCAACACCCTGGCGCTGCGTATCTGGAAGGCATACGGGAGTGAGGTGTATCGGATTATCCGCGAGAATCCGTACCGCCTTGCGGACGAGCTGCGGGGCGTCGGGTTTCACATGGCAGATGAGATTGCCAGAAAGGCAGGGATGGCCGTCGATTCCCGGTTCCGTGTCGGAAGCGGCATCCTCTATACGCTTCAGCTTGCTGCCGGAGAAGGAAGTCTTTACCTGCCGAAGGCTGTGCTGCTTCAGCGGGCATCCCGTCTGTTATCCATGCCGATTCCAAGCCAGATCACAGAGACGCCCCTACAGCCAGAAATATTGCAGGCTTCGATGCAGCAGGGGCGCCTTGAGGAGGGCACACAGCCGGGGGCAGCCTGCCCGCCGGTCACCAGCGGCGCGGGAGCAGCTTGCCAGGCTGTTACCAACGGTGCGGGGGCAGCCTGGGAAAGGGAACAGGATGCCGGCATCCCGGACAGTCTGTCTGATGAGGACTTTTTCGCCGGTCTGTATCCGGAGAGTGTGCCGGGCAGTGACGAGATCAGGGAAGAGGAGGAGCACCTGGAACTCCTGGAGGATTGCCTCCGGAATCTCTCCGCCGACAGAAAGGTGATTATCAAGAAGGAAGAGGGCGAGGAGCGGATTTTTGAGCCGAGGGCCTACTACACAGAGCTCAGGACGGCGAAGATGCTGCACGACCTCAACATTACCTACAAGGGGACGGAGGCAGACTCCAGAAGGAGAGCGCTCGCAGCGGCTAGGAAGACGAAGACGGAGCTGGATGAAAGACAGCTGGAAGCGGTCATACGGGCGGATTCCTGCGGCGTCCTGATTTTGACCGGCGGCCCCGGAACCGGGAAGACAACGACGATCAACACGATGATTGCGATGTTTGAGGCGGAGGGGCTGAAAATCGCTCTTGCCGCACCGACCGGAAGAGCGGCGAAGCGGATGACAGAAGCCACCGGACACGATGCCAGCACCGTACACCGGCTGCTTGAAGTCTCCGGAGATCCGGAAAAAGGGACGGTCGCATTCGGGAAAAATGATGAGGAGCCGCTGGAGCAGGATGTTGTGATCATCGATGAAATGTCGATGGTGGACATCTATCTGATGGCAAGCCTGCTGAAGGCGGTACCGGTCGGCACACATCTTGTTCTGGTGGGAGATGCCAGTCAGCTTCCCTCTGTGGGTCCCGGAAGTGTGCTGCGGGACATGATCCATTCGAAGATTCTGCCGACGGTGACGCTCACAACGGTTTTCAGGCAGGCACAGGAAAGTGACATCGTGATGAATGCCCACCGGATCAACAAGGGTGAACATCCGGTCATTGATAATAAGAGCCGGGATTTCTTCTTTCTGAAAAGGCAGCGGGCAGAGGATATCATCGGGCAGGCAATCCATCTGGTTCGCGACAGCCTTCCGAAATATGTGCAGGCGGACACGGCGGATATCCAGGTGATGACGCCGATGAAGAAGGGGCTTGTCGGAACTATCCGGCTCAATGCGGTCATGCAGCAGGCGCTTAATCCAGCCGGACCACGGAAGCGGGAGTGGGCAAGGGGCGATGTTGTATTCCGCGAGGGAGACCGTGTCATGCAGGTCCGGAACAACTACCAGAAGGAGTGGACCATCCGGGGACGGTACGGAGCTGTCATTGACACCGGGGCCGGTATTTACAATGGCGACATGGGCGTTATCCGGGCAATCGACCCGCTGACGGACCTGATGACTGTTGAATTTGATGAGCACAGGTGCGTCGACTATGAAAAATCGGAGCTCGACCAGCTTGAGCTTTCCTATGCAGTCACCATTCACAAGGCACAGGGGAGCGAGTACCCGGCTGTCATCATCCCGATGCTGAGGGGACCGAGGATGCTGATGAACCGTAATTTGATCTATACGGCGATCACAAGGGCCAGAAAGTGTGTGGTTCTGATCGGAGATCCGGCTGTCCTGGACGACATGATTGATAATACGATGCAGGAAAAGCGTTATACAACGCTTGCTCTGAGGCTTCAGGAGTGTGAGGAACAGAAGCATCAGCAGGAGGAGGATGAGAATCCCTTTGCATGGATGGATGAGCCGGAGGCTGATGACGCACTGTAAAGAAAGATAAGGGTGGGAGCACAGGGAAGCGGCTCCATCGAGGGACGCTTCCCCCTGGAGAGTGCCGGATGAACGGATGAAAAGAGAGAAAACGGCTTTCCATATCAGACAATTCCTTGATTTCTTCTACCCGGGACGGTGTCCTGTCTGCGGAAGAATCCTGGCAAAGGAGGAGGTATTGGTCTGCAGACGCTGCAGGATGGAGCTGCCCTGGGTGGCAGAACCTGTCTGTATCCGGTGCGGAAAACCGATCGCCAGCCCGGAAAAGGCGCTTTGCGCGGACTGCGCGAGGACAGACCATGCATTCACAGAAGGACGTGCCGCTCTGCTGTATGAGAAGGGCATCCGGCTGTCTGTCAATCGGATGAAATTCTACAATCATCGGGAGTATCTGCCCTTCTACGCCGCCTGCATGTACGCAGCGCACAGAGGACATCTTCAGAAGTGGAATGCCGACTGCATCATTCCGGTTCCTATGCATCCGAAGAAACGGGCGGAGCGGGGATTCGATCAGGCTGTTCTTCTGGCAAGAGCGCTGTCAGAGCTCTGCAGAATCCCGGTCCTGGAGGATGTGCTGATCCGGACGCGCTACACAAAAGCCTCCCGGAAACTCGGACGGGAACACAGGATTGCGAATCTCAGAGGGGCATTCACTGTCGCGAGGCATGAATCGCTGCCGCAGTCTGTTCTCCTGGTGGATGATATCTATACGACGGGGATGACGATGGATCACGCGGCTGCCGCGCTGAGAAAAGCTGGTGTCACACAGATTTATTTTCTGACGCTCTGTACAGGAAGAGGGGCGGAGTGACCAGACAGATCAATAATTCTTAAGAAAGTCGGTGGTATTCCTTCCATTTTCTTCGTATAATGTATGGTACAACAGTTTCTGAACAAAACGAATTTTGGTACTGCCGGAAAAGAGGAGCAGAATGAAGGCTGCGCTTCAATGGATATCTGCACATTTTTACTGGATGCGTCTGCCGTCGATTACGATTACACCGATCGACATCATTCAGATTCTGATTCTTGCATGGATTATCTATAAGATTCTTGCATGGATCAAGACATCCCATGCCTGGTCGCTGATGAAGGGGCTTGTCGTGATCGGGGTTTTTGTTGCCTTGATCTACATTTTTCAGATGACGACGCTGATCTATATCATCAATCAGGGGCTGGGACTTGTGATTATGGCGGCGATGGTCATCTTCCAGCCGGAGCTGAGGAAAGCGCTGGAGTCACTTGGAAGAAGGCAGATTGTGACCCGCCTGTTCATGCCGAACCGGCAATTTGAACAGCTTTTTTCCGACAGGACGATGAATGAGATTATTCGTGGCTGCGAGGAGATGGCGCGCGCAAAGACAGGGGCTTTGATCGTCATCGAACAGAATGATAATCTGTCTGAGTACGAGCGGACAGGAATTGAGGTCGATGCGCTGGTCACGTCGCAGCTTCTGATCAATATCTTCGAGAAGAATACGCCGCTGCATGATGGCGCTGTGATTGTCAGGGGAGACCGGGTGACAGCTGCAACCTGCTATCTTCCGCTGTCTGACAATATGAGGCTCAGCAAGGAGCTCGGAACCCGCCACAGAGCGGGCGTCGGCATATCGGAGGTGACGGATTCCCTGACTGTCATCGTATCGGAGGAGACGGGACGGATTTCTCTAGCCTATCGGGGAAGCCTGGAGAGAGGGGTCACGGAGGAACGGTTCCGCGAGCGGATGATTCAATTCCAGAATAAGTCTGAGCTGAAGCGCAGACCGATATTCAGGAAGGAGAAGCCAAAGAATGGGACATAAAATCGGGGAGACGCTGTTCCGAAACATCGGGCTGAAAATTGCGGCCCTGGTCATTGCATTCTTTGTATGGGTCGGCGTGACAAATACGAACAACCCGGTCAAGACCCAGCTGTTTACAAATGTACCGATCACGATTGTCAATCAGGATGCCGTTGCGGACATCGGGAAAGTCGTCGAGCAGCAGGGGAACGGCACGGTGACGCTGAGAGTCACGGACCGAAGGTCTGTTCTCAGCCAGCTGGCCCGGAACGGCTCTGATTTCTATGTGGAAGCGGACATGAAGAACCTCAACAGCATGAATACAGTTCCGCTGACGGTCACCTGCAGCAATCCGCAGGTAACCTGGGATAAGATCGAGGTGCTTCCATCCTCTCTGTCTGTCAAGCTGGAGGATAAGGTCGAGCAGACCTATGTTGCCTCAATCTCGACCAACGGGACACCGGCGACCGGCTGGGAGGTTGGCTCATCGTCGGTGACGACTGGTAAAAACATCGTGCTGGCAGGTCCGTCATCGCTGATGAGGAGGATCAACCAGGTCGTCGCGCCGGTTGATGTGGCGGGGCTTTCCTCTGACTATACGCTCTCCAGTGTCCTGAAGGTCTATGATAAAAATGGGGATGAGCTGACCGATGCACAGATGAAGTCCCTTGAGTTCAAGGATGCGACCGGGACAGTCATCAAGGATCATACCGTGAAGGTGATGGTGGATCTGTGGAAAATCCGGACCGATGTGCCGATCCGGATCCGCACGACCGGGACACCTGCCTGGGGCTACCGCGTTTCCTCCATCAAGATGATCCCGGAGACCATATCTGTTGCAGGAACGGATGAGGCACTCGCGGAGCTTGGTGACGAGCTGACAGTGAAGGATGTCATCAATGTCTCGGGGGCAAAGGAGAATGTGAAGCAGGAGATCAATCTTGAGGACACGCTGGATCAGATGTCCGGTCTCAAGCTGATTTCGGATGCGGATCCGTCGGTCGAGGTGGAGGTTTCCATTGAGAAGAACGGGGACGTGACGCTGGATATTCCGCTCAGCGATATTGTTGTACAGAACCGGCCGGAGGGGATGGAGCTGGTCTTCACCCCGGCTGACAAGATCTCGGTCAGTGTCCATGCGATGGAGGATGACGAGAAACCTCTTACAGCGAAAGACATATCATTGTCGATCGATTTGAGTCAATGTGCGGAACCCGGAAGCTATGAGATCCCGGTCCACGTGACAGTGCCGGAGGGGTATGAGCTTGCGGGAGATGTTTCGCTGACAGTTGTCTCTGCGAATCAGGAGGCGGCGACGGAGGCAGATCAGGGATAAGAGATGGAAAGCAGAGAGATTGTACTGAAGAATGAGAAGGGGCTTCATCTGCGCCCGGCGGGGAAGGTCTGCGATCTTGCGCTGAGATTTCAGAGCAGAACGGAGATGAAGATCGGAACCGGCATATACAACCTTAAGAGCATGCTCAGCGTGCTGAGTGCGCAGGTCGCGGATGGAACGAAGATGGAGATTGTCTGCAGCGGACCGGATGAACGGGAGGCACTCGCCGCAATCTGTGCGCTGCTTGAACATCTGGATGAGAACTGATCAGAAGCTGTTTGGAAACAGGGAGAGAGAATGTGATGAGTGAGAATCATGAGGTCAGGTGGAAGCGGTTGTTTTTCGGGATGCTGGCTGTCCTGCTGCTGGCAATCCTTGCATCATCCTCTGCACAGGCAGGATTTGTCAGGCAGGATGGAAAGCGGTATTATTACAGGACATCGGGCAGGAAGGTGAAGGGCTGGCTGAAGAAGGGGAAGAGAACCTATTACCTGGATCCGGATCAGGATGGTGCTGTGACAGTCGGTTACCTGAAGCTTGGGAAGAAAGGCTATTATTTCCGGAAAAACGGAACCCTCGTGAAAGGCGCATTCGCGACGGATCCGCTTGGCAATACCTACTATGCGACAAAGAGTGGTGTTCTGTATCGCGGACTGCGGAAAATCGGGAAGCGGTATTACTATTTTGACAGAAGCAGCCACGCGATGCAGACCGGCTGGGTGAAGACTTCCAGGGGAACCTACTATATGAAGGGGGCCGGAAGATTGCGCGGAACGGCTGTCACCGGATGGCTCCGGAAGGATGGACTGCGGTACTATTTCAACAATGTCGGCCGTATGGTGACGGGACTTGTGCGGATTGGCGGAAGACAGTACTACTTTGACCCGCAGACCGGCGCGATGGCGACCGGGACGGTTACGCTGCAGGGGAAAACCTATCAGTTCGGAACGAATGGAGTCAAGGTGAAGGAGCCGGTGACAGGACCATGGAGCGTGAAGGTCAATCAGTCGACTTGCACCGTTACGGTTTACCGCGGCAGCACGCCGGTGAAGGCATTTGCCTGCTCGGTCGGTTTGTATGGAGCGACGCCGGACGGAACCTTCCGGATCATGGATCATCTGCGCTGGCATGAGCTGATGGGACCGTCCTGGGGACAGTGGTGCTCTCATATCACCTGGAATATCCTGTTCCATTCGATTCCGTACTCAGCGCCGTATGACAAGTATTCAATGGCCATCAGCGGATATAACAAACTTGGACAGGCGGCATCCCATGGCTGTGTGCGGCTGGCAGCCATTAATGCCAAGTATATCTATGACAACGTCCCAGTTGGTTCCAAGGTTGTGATCTTCCACGGCTCTGTAAAGAATGACCCGCTCGGGAAGCCGATGACTCCCTATGTCGGGAGCTGGAATCACACGTACGACCCGACCGACCCGACCATCTGAGACGTGTGAACCTGGCCGGGCGGATATCTGCCGGGCACGCTTTCCGAACAGGAGGGAGGCGTGTCCGGCAGACTGCGTGCCGGGACTCCTTATCTGGTGCGCCGGATTCGGGAAGGTTTTCGATACAAGCTGCAGGATAAGCCGGAAGGGAACTGCTTTCAAGGCTCCGGCAGACGGATGGATACTCCGGGAAGAACGGATGGACTGATTATGAGAAGAGAAAGATACAAGCGGCTGATCATGTTTCTGGCGTCCCTGCTCGTGATCGGACTTCAGACAGCGAATTTCGCGTGGATCTGGTACAAGTACTACAATGTGCGCGGCGTGATGCGGTTCTTCTACTGGAGAAGAGGCAACTGGGCGCTGATCGCCCTTTATTTTCTGACAGTTATCCTGGTGAGCAAACTGTTCGGTGCCCTGAAGGTTGGATATATGAGGGTGCTGGACGTCATCATCGCTCAGATTTTTTCAGTATTGCTGACGAATGTTCTGGCTTACCTTCAGCTGGCACTGATCGGCAGGTGGAGATTCCTCTCCCATACGGGCCCGATGGTGAAACTGACTTTTGTCAACCTTCTGGTTGTCATTCTCTGGGTGGTGTTTATGAGATGGATTTACAACACCATCTATCCACCAAAGTCGGTGATTCTGGTCTATGATGTGCACAACCCGGAAAAGCTCCTGAAGAACATTGCGTCCAGGCGTGACAAGTATGTCATCGCGGAAGCTGTGATGATTGACAAAGGGCTGGATTTCATCAAGGAGCGGATTCCGCAGTATGAAACCTGCATCCTCGGGGATATCCCCTCGCATGAGCGGAATGTGCTGGTGAAATACTGCTTCGAACGAAACATCCGCTGCTACTGCAGCCCGAAAATTTCCGACATCATGCTGATGTCAGCGGAAAAAATCCACATGTTTGACACACCGCTTCTGCTGATGCGGAACAGGGGACTGACGGTCGAGGAAGCTTTTGTAAAGCGGGTTCTGGACATTGCGGTCAGCATTCTGCTGACGATCGTTCTTTCCCCGGTCCTGCTTTTGATTGCAGTCCTGGTCAAGTGCTACGATGGCGGACCTGTGTTCTACAGACAGAATCGTCTGACAAAGGATGGGAAGGTTTTCCAGATCATCAAGTTCAGATCGATGAGTGTTGATTCAGAAAAAAACGGAGCAAGACTTGCCGCAAAGGGAGACCGGCGTGTGACACCGGTCGGCAGGGTGATCCGGAAAATTCATTTTGATGAGCTCCCCCAGCTGTTCAACATCATCAAGGGCGATATGTCGATCGTCGGACCGAGACCGGAGCGCCCGGAAATCGCCGCCCAGTATGAGAAGGAGATCCCGGAGTTTTCATATCGGCTGAAGATGAAGGCTGGCCTGACAGGGTATGCGCAGGTCTATGGCAAGTACAATACAAAACCCTACGACAAATTGAAGCTGGATCTGACTTACATTGAGAACTACTCCCTCTGGCTGGATTTTCAGCTGGTTGCCGCGACTGTGAAGGTTATATTCCAGAAAGAGAACACGGAGGGCGTTGACCAGTCACAGAGGACGGCGTTGTCTGACCAGGACGGTCAGAGCCGCAGACAGCTGGAAATGGAAGTTCAGCATACCGTGGATGAACTGAAGTGGCAGCAGGAGATCGACCAGATGCGTCAGGGAGACCTGGGAGAAAGCTGGGAAACAGCGGCCGCACTCCCGAAGGGTGTGCGGGCTGTGGATGTGATGGCCGGACATGAGCCGGGGCTTCTGGTTTCTGTAATCATTCCGTGCTATAATGCCGCAGATACCCTTCCGTCTGCAATCGACAGCGCACTCATGCAGGATCTCCACTTCGAGTCCTCCCAGCAGATCGGGAGAGGCTCCCTGCAGCGTCTGGAGGTGCTGGTTCTGGATGATGGCTCAACAGATGACATCAAATGTGTGCAGGAGAGGTACAAGAAAGACGCAAGGGTTCATTTCTATCGGAATGAGAAGCGGCTTGGTGTGGCAAAGACACGAAACCGCGGGGCATTGCTGGCACGCGGCCAGTATATTGCCTACCTGGATGCCGATGATATCTGGGCGAGGGACAAGCTGAAAAAGCAGTTTGCCCGGATCTACCAGACGGGCTGCGTCCTCTGCTGTACCGGGAGGGAGCTGATGACTCCGGACGGAAGTCTGACCGGTCACGTCATCGGTGTGAAGGAGCTTCTGACGGAAAAGGATCTGCTCAGGCAGAATCCGATCAACTGCTCCTCTGTTGTGGCATTGACATCAGTGGTCCGGCAGTTTCCGATGATCTGCGAGGGGGCGCATGAAGATTACATTACATGGATGAGTATCATCCGGCGATACAAGACAGTCTGCGGGGTCAGCGAACCACTCCTGTACTATCGGATCTCTGAAAGCGGAAAGAGCGGCAGAAAGCTGAAGAGTGCGCGCATGACCTGGCGTTCCTACCGCTGCATGGGCATGTCGATTCCCAAAAGCTGCCTCTGCTTTATCAGTTATGCCGTTCACGGCGCGATGAAGTACAGAACATTCTATTCAGAAAGATCTAAGCATGCTGAAATATCTGATAACAGAACGAAAACTGATCGTGACACTGGCAAAGAATGACTTTCGAAAGAAGTTTGCCGGTTCCTATATGGGAATTCTCTGGGCATTGGTTCAGCCTGTCGTTACCGTCCTGATGTACTGGTTTGTCTTTCAGGTCGGACTCAGGCAGACGCAGAGCTACGGCGGAGTTCCCTTTATTCTGTGGATGCTGGCAGGGCTGGTTCCATGGTTCTATTTCAATGATGCGCTGACCGGCGGCACCAACTCGCTGGTGGAATACAGCTATCTTGTCAAGAAGGTTGTGTTTCGGATTGAGATCCTCCCGATTGTAAAGGCGTGTTCGGCGCTTTATGTACATGTGTTCTTCGTGGTGCTGACGTATGTGCTGTATTGTCTCTACGGAAAGTTCCCGGGCTGGTACAGCTTCCAGCTGCTTTACTATTCGGGTTGCATGTTCATCCTGGTGCTGAGCTTGTCCTATGGGACAGCCGCTATTTCTGTCCTGTTTCGCGACAATGTCCAGATTGTGGCGATCGCCCTTCAGGTCGGGGTGTGGTTCACACCCATTATGTGGAATTTTGCAGACATTGCGCCGCATCTGCCGAAGGTGGTCTGCTGGATCTTCAAGCTGAACCCCATGTACTATATCTGTTACGGGTACCGGGACAGCCTGATCGGGCATGTCCCGTTCTGGCGCCATCCGGCGCTGACAGCCTGGTTCTGGATCTTCACGATCCTTGCTTATCTGTGGGGAACAAAGACATTCAGACGTTCCAGGGGGCATTTTGCGGACGTTCTGTGACGTCTGGCGAGAAGGAGAGTTCTATCTTGCATCGATTCGGGAAGAAAGAAAAGGCGGCGGAAGGGCTTCAGGATAAGAATTGGCATGATACCGCCATCGAGGTGTGCGATGTCACGAAGGTCTATCGTCTGTATGAGCGGCAGAGAGACAGGCTCTGGGAGACGCTGGGTCTTGACAGAAAGAAAACCTACAAGGAAAAATATGCATTAAACCATGTCAGCTTCCGGGTGAAGAGGGGAGAGACGGTCGGCATCATCGGAACAAACGGCTCCGGTAAGTCGACTATGCTCAAGCTGATCACCGGTGTTCTGACACCGACTGCAGGAAGCATCCGTGTAGATGGCAGGATTTCCGCCCTGCTGGAGCTGGGAGCCGGCTTCAACATGGAATATACGGGAATTGAGAATGTCTATCTGAACGGCGCGATGATCGGTTTCACGAAGGAGGAGATCGATGCCCGGCTGGATGATATCATCCGCTTTGCGGATATCGGGGATTACATCAACCAGCCGGTCAAATCCTACTCCTCCGGCATGTTTGTCCGGCTGGCCTTTGCGGTTGCGATCAATATCGACCCGGAGATCCTGATTGTCGATGAAGCGCTGTCAGTCGGGGACGTCTTCTTTCAGTCCAAGTGTTACCGGAAGTTCGAGGAGTTCCGGCGGGCGGGGAAGACGATCCTGTTTGTATCGCATGATCTCTCGGCGATCTCCCGGTACTGCGACAGGGCAATTCTGCTCAATCAGGGAGACCTGATCTACGACGGGACACCGAAGGAGGCCATAGACCTGTACAAAAAGGTGCTGGTCGGCCAGTATGAGGAGAAGGCTGCGGAACAGCCGGAGGCAGCAGACGGGGAAAAGAGGGGGACACAGGGAACCGGCAGCGGTTCCGGTCTGTGGAAGAGCAGATATCCGGCCAACCCCAGTCTGGTTGAATACGGAGAGAAAAATGGAGAGATTGTCGACTATGCGCTGCTGGATGAGAACGGTCTGATGACCTCTAACTTCCTGAAGGGAACAGTGTTCACAGTCCGGATGAAAATCCGGGCGCATGCGGACATTCTGGAACCGATCTTTGCGTTTACAATCAAGAACATGAAGGGCATTGAGATCTGCGGGACAAACACGACGATGGAACGCGTCCCGGTGCCGACGATGCACGATGGCGATGAACACGTGGTGGAGTTCACACAGAAGATTGACCTGCAGGGCGGAGAATACCTGCTTTCGCTGGGATGCACCGGTTATCAGGACGGGATGTTCCGGGTGTTCCACAGACTCTATGACGTCATATCGCTGACGGTTGTATCGAATCGTGACACAGTCGGTTTCTATGACATGAACAGCACCTGCGTGCTGGATCCGGAGATATGAGATGGCAGAGCTGAATTTGGATTATTATCGTGGAAGCGATCAGTATTCTGACGGGGATGTGGAGGATCGGATTCTAAGGGACGTCAGAAAGCTGACAGCAGCCGGAAAGGCGGAAGGCCCGGGCGGACAGCCGGATGCGCAGGAGATGCTCTACGGAGTCATCGATGAGGCATACCGGACCGGAGACGAGACAGATGGATTTGCATATCTTTACCACCTGTCCCCTGTCCGTGAAAACATTCTTTCCTGGTATCCCTTCAGGAAGGATGCCTCCGCCCTCGAGATCGGGGCCGGCCCGGGCGCCGTGACGGGGATTCTCTGCAAAAAAATGGCGTCTGTGACAAGTGTCGATCTGTCGAAGCGGCGCTGTATGATCAACTATGAGCGGCACAAGAGTGCAGACAATCTGAAGATTATGGTCGGGAATCTCAATGAGATGAAGTTTCCCGGCCTTTTTGACTATGTGATTCTGAACGGGGTCTTCGAGTATGCGGGATCCTTTACAAAAGAGGGACAGCCTTACCAAACCTTCCTCAGACGCTGCGCCGGTTTTCTGAAAGAGGATGGGGTCCTTCTGGTTGCGATTGAGAACCGGCTTGGCCTGAAGTATTTTGCCGGGGCGCCGGAGGATCACACCGGCAACTATATGGAGGGACTGAAGGGATACCGGCAGGGCTCAGGCGTGCGGACCTTCTCCAGGGCGGAGTGGCTGGACCTCGCGGCGGACTGCGGTCTCCGTGTACGGCGGTTTTACTATCCGTCTCCTGATTATAAGTTCCCCGGAGAGGTTTTCACGGATGAAAGCCTGTCGGCAGCTTCCTATGACCGGAACCGGTGGAATTTTGATGCCCGGAGGCTGGAGCTTTTCCCTGAGCGCGAGATGGCAGCCAGCCTTCAGAAAGAAGGCGTTCTGGCCACATTTATGAATTCATTTCTTGTGGAACTTTCGGCTTCTGAACGGCTGGAGACTCCGGAGGAAACCGGGGAGGGAAGCGAAATCCTCTATGCGAAGGTGAATGCTGACAGAGCCTCCTGTTTTCAGATCCAGACGGTCATCAGGAGAAACGGGGATGGACAGAGAGTCGTATCCAAGGAGCCGCTGACAGATGCCGCGCAAGCACACCTGCTTCGGATGCATGAATATGAAAAAACGCAGAAAACAAGGACGCTCCTCCTGGAAGGAAGACAATATCCGGTCCGGATGCTCTGCGGAGAGGAGAAGGACGGCAGGTTCTTATACCGGTATCTTGAGGGAGAAAATCTGGGCGAGCGGGTGGCTCAGGCTGCAGAAGCCGGTGATGACGCTGCAGTCATCCGGATGACAGACGCCCTCTGGAGTCTTCTGCTACAGGGGGAGGTTGAAGAAGGCGGTGCCGGAAAAGAGGGACAGGATGCATTCCGGAGGGTGTTCGGAGAAGTCCCCGGAGCCGGAGAAGGCAGGCTGCTCTGCCCGGCAAACATCGACCTGATCTTTGACAACCTGATCCTGAGCGGGGACACGGTATGGATCATTGACGGGGAGTGGGTGTTCGACTTCCCGGTACCGGCAGGGTTCATCCTCTGGCGGGCAGTCAACGAGCTGTATGCCGGCCATGAGAGCCTTGAGCAGGTGCTGCCGAAGCAGAAGCTCCTGGGACGGTACCAGATCACACCGGCGCAGGCACAGACGTACTGGAAATGGGCAGACTTTTTTGAGAAGCAGACTGTGAAGGCAAATGAACTGGCCCGGTATGCCCGTCCGGAGAAGAAGGCGGACCTGAAGGACATTCATACATTCGGGCAGAGGGCGCGTCTGACCTCCACCCTTTACATTGACCGGGGACAAGGGTTTTCAGAGAAGGATGTGGTGCGGCAGGAGGTCTCGCTGAAGGATGGGGTATACGAGGCCGTCTTTGATATTCCGCACCCGGAGACAGTCCGGGATCTGCGTTTTGATCCAATCGAGGGGACCTGCTGCGTCTGTGCGCTGAGCTCTCCTGACGGACAGCTGAGACCCGTCAATGCAGCGAGGGCAAGAAAGAAGATCCCTCTGGAGGGCGGGTATACGAGAGTGTGCGAGTTCCTGACGACGGACCCGTCCTATCGCTTGGTCTGCCGGGGCGGCGTCCCGGAGAGAGTCCGGATTACCGGAAGGATGGACCTCAGAAGTGAAGACTGGGCGCTTGGAAGAGCAGGAAGCCTGCTCGGAAAGTATCAGAGGATATTCAGACTATGAAGACGGAAGAAAGACAGAGCAGCCAACCGGTTGATATCGTGGTTCCTGTCTACAACGGCTATGAAGACCTGCTTCTGTGCGTCGGGAGCCTGAAGCGGCATACCGATCTGACAAGACACCGGGTCATCCTGATTGATGACAAAAGCACAGATGGACGCATCCGGCCGTATCTGGAACGGGAGATGCGGTGCCCGGGAATCTGTGTGCTGTTCAACGACCAGAACAGGGGATTCTCCGCGAATGTCAATACGGGGCTCGCATACTCGCGGCGGGACACCATTCTCTTGAATTCTGACACGATTGTAACAGACCGGTGGGTGGAGAAGCTCCAGCGCTGTGCGGATTCCTCTGCCCGGATCGCAACGGTGACACCGTTGTCCAATGCAGCGACGCTGGCCTCAGTTCCGGAGTTTTTGAAGGACAACCGGATCCCGGACGGCTTTGATGTCGACGAATATGCGGAGCTTGTGGAGCGGACATCGCTGCGCCGCTATCCGACTGTCTCAGTGGCCGTCGGGTTCTGCATGTATGTCCGTCAGGAAGCCTATGAGGCAGTGGGACCATTCGACGCAGCCACATTTGGCAGAGGGTACGGAGAGGAGAACGACTTCTGCAACCGCTGCGGGATGCTGGGATATGTCCATGTACTGTGCGACGACACCTTCATCTATCATAAGGGGACGGCATCCTTTGAGAGCGATGAAAAAAAACGGCTGTGTGACGAGCATGACCGGATTCTGAGAAAGCGCTATCCGCTTCAGATGAAGGAAAATGACCGCTACTGCGCGGAGAATCCGGATCAGGACATCCGGGACAATCTCAAGCTTCATACCCGCCTTGCAAACGGAGCCGGAAATCTGCTTTACTTCCTGCATCTGGATTTTCAGGGAATTGCGAAAAACCATATCGGCGGAACGCAGCTTCACGTTCGGGATCTGGTCCGCGGCGCTGTGAAGGACTACAACGTGTTTGTTGCGGCCAGAGACGGGGAAGTGCTCAGGCTGACCATCTACCCCAGGGACGGCGGGGAGAAGCTGATGCTGAAGTTCCCGATCGGGGAGAAGCCGCTGTTTCCTGTGCTTTGGGATGAGAAGCTCGCAGAGATTCTCCGGCAGATCCTGACGGTATTTGACATCGATCTTGTTCATGTTCACCATACGGAGGGGCTGACGCTCGATATCTTCGAGGTCTCGAAAGCGCTGGGAATCCCGGTTATCTGTACGCTTCATGACTATTACTATGCCTGCCCGACGATCAAGCTGCTGGACAGAGACGGGACATTCTGTCCGTCAGATGGCCGTTTTGCGCCTGCTGACGACCGGACCTGCCGGCTTTGTCTCCACAAAAACTGCGGTTATGGCCATGTGTCGGTGATCGACAGGTGGAGGCGGGAGAATCTGCGCGCCCTGTCAGTCTGCGGGAAACTGATCTTTCCCTCTGAATCCGCAAAGGCCGTGATGATGCAGGCTTTTCCGGAGCTGGAGAGCCGAAGCGTTGTCATCCCGCACGGAAGCGGCGACCCGATGGAAAAGGCGGGGCATACGGTTGTAAAGGGGACTGTATCTGCGAAGCGGACGAACCGGATGCATACGCATCTGGACCAGATGCCGGGAAGGGACGGCGGTTTCAACTATGTCACCGGCTGGGCATACCTGGAGGAAGAAGACAGCGGAAGTATTTCGGCATATGCCGAAGTGACAGATCATCGCGGACAGGTGTTCCGGCTCCCGCTCCGGAAAATCCCGCGCACGGATGTGGCCGATGCGGCCTGTGACAGACGGTATCAGCAGTGTGGCTTTCATGCGGTCTTCGATCTTCCGGGAATGGATGCCGGACGGTTCCGGATGAGCGTTCTGCTTCAGAAGGGGACAGAGTTCTTTACGGACGGACGGGTATATACTGGCTTTTTCAGGCATCTCAAAAAAGACGAGAGCGGGCTTCACCATCGGGACGGGCGGATCCTGCACGTTGCGTTTCTCGGCGGGGTGACCAGAGCAAAGGGCTCCGCCCTGTTATCCGCGATCATCCATTCCGGGAACCCGCATTTCCGCTTCTTCGTCTTCGGACAGGTCGGGGATCCCGAGGTCCTGAAGGAAAAGTGCCCGGAGAATGTCTATTTTTCCGGGGTCTATGAGCAGGAGGACGCGGGACAGCTTCTGGAGGCCTGCCAGATTGATGTGGCGTGCATTCTTCCGATTTGGGGGGAGACATTCTGCTATACGCTGTCCGAGGCCTGGCAGAGCGGGATTCCGGTCATCGGAACCGATATCGGAGCAGTGGGAGAGCGTCTCCGGAAGACAGAGGCCGGCTGGCTTGTTCCGCCGAATGCGAACGCCGGCGAGGTGCTGGCGCTTCTGGAGAAAATCCGAAGCAGCCCTCAGGGACTCTCCGAAAAGCGGAAAGCGGCTCTGGGTGTGCCGCTTCGGAATATCGTCTGGATGAATGCCGCGTACAGAATGCTCTATGGAGAGTATATGCGGCAGGGGCGGCAGGGAAATGTCACAGAGCGGGTGCGCCGGAGAAACTGCAGTCCGCAGGATACGGATGCTGTTTTCCAGGCCTACGCGCTGGCAAACCCGGCGGTGAGAGGCAGCGGCGGGGAGGCGGAAAAAAACAGGCTCCGGGAGGAGAATGAGATGCTGCGTACATCCATGGAGATGCTGAAGGAAACGACGAGTTACAGACTGGCAAGGAAGATCGCGGAGGCGGATTTCCCCGGCAGGGAGACGCTGAAGCGGGTTCTCGGAAAGAGGGTTTGAGATGAATCTGGGGAAGCTGAAAAATTATCTGAATCTTTTCAGCCTGCAGCAGGCAGCGGTAAGCATCAGAGACCGGTTCTTCGCGCCGGAGCATGAGGAGGTCCCCTACGAACGGTGGCTGGAACACACCCGGATTTCCTCCCGCGGCTATGCGAAGATTTCGAAGGAGGTCTTTCATTTCCAGCCGACAATCGGCGTGTACGCTCACGCGGAGGGGAGAGACCGGGCAGCCTTCGTTCAGTCTCTGTCCCTGCAGACCTACCGGAATGTCCGGCCGCTGAAGGACTGTCCCGAGGCGGAGTATACCTTGTTTGCAGGCCCGGGCTGTACCCTGACGCCGGATATGCTGTCCTCCTGTGTGAGGCTTCTGAACGAGGACAACGGCGGGTATGTGGACCTCGTGTACTTTGACTCGGACTGCATCGATGCGGAAGGCAGGAAGACGAACCCGGCATTCCGTCCGGAATATGACCCGATCCTGCTGAGAAAGGTTAATTATATGGGGAATGTCTTTCTCGTCAGGACAGCCTTGTTCCGGAAGGTGTATGGGGAAATGGAGCGGGATTCGGGCGGAAAGGTCAGCCTGGACAGTGACGGCGTCCATGCTTTTCTGAAGCGTCTGTGCAAGGGTGAGCATGTCAGACCCGGGCAGGAAAGAAGCGGGACTGTCCGCCATATTCCGAGGATCCTCTATCATGAGGTTCTGGAAAACGCGCGGAAGGTCAGTGTGGACAGACATATTCCGCTGCTGAAGAAGGACCTGGAGCTTGTCTCCGTGATCATCCCCAACAAGGATCATGTCAGGGACCTGAAGAGCTGCATCGATTCCCTCCTGGAAGTCAACGCCTACCACAATCTGGAGATCATCATCGTCGAGAACAACAGCTCTTCGCCGGAGATTTTCCAGTACTATGAGGAGATTCAGAAGCGGGATGAGCGGATTCATGTGTACACCTATACAGGGAGCTTCAATTATTCCAGAATCAACAATTTCGGGGCGTCGAAGGCTCATGGACGGTTTTTGCTGTTTCTGAACAATGATACCGTGATTCTGAAGCCGTCAAGCATCTGGTACCTGGCATCTCATGCCGAGAGACAGGATGTCGGTGCGGTCGGCGCTCTTCTGATCTACCCGGACCATACGGTTCAGCATGCCGGCGTCATCCTCGGGTACGGAGGTATCGCCGGGCATGCGTATCAGGGAGAGGAGCTGGGAGAGCTGCCGGGGGAGTATCCGGAACTTCTCTTTGAGCACACACGCAATGTGTCAGCCGTCACCGGTGCCTGCATGCTGATGCGGAGGGAGGTTTATGAACAGGCCGGCGGCTTTGATGAGGAGCTGGCGGTGACATTCAATGATGTGGATCTGTGCCTCAGACTCCGGCAGGAAGGATACCGGATTCTCATCTGCCCGAATGCCGAGTTGATTCACAATGAGTCTGCGTCCAGAGGCGCGGAGGACAGTGAAGAAAAGGTCAGACGGTTCCACCGGGAAATCGGGATTTTTGTCAGACGATGGGAAAAGGAGCTTGAAGCCGGGGATCCGTTCTACAACCCGAATCTGACGCTGACAGGGCGGACATATACCTGCAAGGATCCGGTTCGTGAAGCCAGAGCACCTTACCTGAAGTATCTGCGGATGGAGTAACCAGAGTGATGACAGGGAAAATTCAAAAGGGACTTGTCTATCTGAAAAACAGGGGGATCAGGGAATTCACTGCCAGGGCGGCGGAGAAGCTGGCAGATGCCCGTTTTGACTATAACAGGTGGGTACGCGCGCAGGAGCCTTCGCCTCTGGAGATGGGGTATCAGAAAAGTCTGAGAATAGGGAGCATGCCGAAGATCCGGGTGATGATCCTTCAGCAGGAGGGAGAACCGGTGAGGGGAAAAGCCTTCCGCAGAACAGAAGAAACGCTCCGCCGGCAGACATACCTGAATGCAGAGCTGTGTGATGCCCTGACAACTCAGGTGAGCGATGAGGATCTCATCGTTTTTGTAAGAGCCGGGGACCTGCTTCCGCCCCATGCCCTGTTTGAGCTTGCACGTGCAATTCTGGATGGGAGCAGCTGCGTGTACTCGGATGAGGACAGGTACAGGCTGGCGAAGGACGGAGAACGGGAGAAGCTAATGCTGTCCGATCCGCTTTTCAAGCCGGATTTTGATCCGGATTATCTGAGGTCGGTCCCGTATATCGGCTCTCTTTTTGGAGTGAAGGCAGGGATCCTCCGCAGGGCTGCGCATATACTGCGAGGTGCTGCCGGTATGCCGGCGGCTGAACTGGCTGATCCGGCTGTCTACTATGAGATGACGCTGCTCTGCACGGAGCTTTCACGGGAACATGTGGCGCATGTCCCGAAGATTCTATGCCATGCGGCTGGCCGGAAGGAGAAGATCGTGCTGAGCCAGAGCGATGCGGGAGGAAAGCCGCAGGACGAAGAGGCGATGCGTCGGCAGGAGAATCAGGTCAGGGATGAGGCATTTATACAGGTACTCAGGCGTGATCTCAGCAGAAAGGGAGAGGCAGGCATCGTGGAGCGGGGAAGAGGGCCTCTCTGTTTCCATATCCGGTATCTGCATCCGGAAAGCCCGCTTGTCAGCCTTGTCATTCCAAACAAGGATCATGCCTCGATGCTGAAACGCTGTCTGGATTCAGTCTGCAGCCTGACGACCTGGGAGAGACTGGAGATTATCATTGTCGAAAACAATTCAAGTGAACCTGAAACTTTTTCGTTTTATGACACATTGAAGGAAGGAATGTACAGGCAGATGCCGGTCCGGGTTGTCCGGTACCGGGAGAAGGGGTTTCATTTTTCCGCGATCATCAATGAAGGGGTTCGGGAGGCCGCGGGCGACTATGTGGTTCTGATGAACAATGATGTGACGGTCAAGACACCGGACTGGATTGAGAGGCTGCTGTCTCAGTGTATGAGGGAGAAGGTCGGAGCAGTTGGCCCGAAGCTTTTGTATCCGGACGGGACTGTCCAGTCTGCGGGGATTGTCATCGGAATCATGGGCTTTGCAGGCAGCATGATGGTTGACGGGAAGAATGAGGATCCGGGCTATATGAACCGTGCCGCGGCTGTCAGCAGGATGAGTGCTGTGACAGCGGCCTGCATGATGGTTTCAAGGGAGGCATTCTGGCGGGCAGGCGGGTTCTCAATGGAATTTCCGGTGGCGTTGAATGATGTGGATTTCTGCCTCCGGCTTGGTGAAGCCGGCTATCATGTTCTTTTTGAACCGACTGCAGAGCTGTATCATCATGAGTCAGCCAGCAGGGGATATGAGAACAGCAGGGAGAAGTCAAAGCGCTTTGAAAACGAAAAGCGGCATTTCCGGAAAAAATGGGAGAAGACTCTGAAGGAAGGAGACCCCCATTACAATCCGAATCTTTCTCTGAGAACGTGTCATTACGAGATCAACGCCGGTGTGCCGAAATGGCTGATTTGCGGCTGAGGGCTCCGGATGCTATAATGAAAAATCAGCCGCACGGAGGGCATGGCGGCTTTGACTCACGGAACCCGGAAAGAGAACGATGAGATCAGAAGAGAAGGGGGATCATCCGGAATATGAAGAAAAATAAGGGGCTTGAGGTGCCCATTCTTTGGTTTCTTGCGCTCCACCTGAGCCTGATTGTGAATTCCATACAGGGTGTGTTCTCCAAGCTGGCAGGCCGTGAAAAAACGCTGTCACCTATGTGGATCCTTTTTTTCGGGCTGATGTTCGTCGCCCTGTTCACATTTGCCGTTGCCTGGCAGCAGGTGCTTAAGCACATGTCGCTGACCTTTGCCTTCACCAACAAGCCGATCACCATTATCTGGGGGCTTGTGTGGGGCGTCCTGATCTTTCAGGAAAAGGTGACCTGGAATATGGTTCTGGGTTCGGTCATCATCCTGGTCGGGATCATGGTCGGTGTCAGCGGCGGTCAGCCGCAGCAGAAGACCGGAAGCCTCGTGGCTGGCGGCGAAGCCGGAAAGGAGGAGCAGCACTGATGTTTACGGGACTGTGGAAATATCTCCTGATCTGGATCATTTCCGTGTTTATTTCTTCCATTGCGCAGGTGATGCTCAAGGTTGAGGCAAACAAGACACACAAGACCAGGCTTCAGGAATATCTGAATCCGATGGTTGCCGGCGCATACGGCATCTTTTTTGTGTCGGTCTTTCTGACCTACTATGCGCTGAAATATGTACCGCTGACCTACTCGCCGATCGTCGAGCCGCTCAGCTATATCTTTGTACCTGTGATCGGGGTGCTGCTTCTGCACGAGAAGCTGTCAAAGCGCAGAATTCTGGGCATGCTGATCATGATCGCGGGAATCGCGGTTTTTTCAATTGGAGGCTGACATGATTGATTTCAACAGACCACCCATTGTCGGGACAGAGCAGAAGTATTTCCAGGAAGCGCTGGAGAGCGGCAAGCTCTGCGGGGACGGGAACTTTACAAAGCGGGCTTCTGCCTGGCTGGAGAACAAGTTCCAGGTCCGCTACTGTTATCTGACGACATCCTGCACGGCAGCTCTGGAGATGGGAAGCTGGCTGTGCAGTCTTGAACCTGGCGACGAGGTGATCATGCCGTCCTACACGTTTGTGTCGACCGCAGATGCTTTTGTCCTGCGCGGGGCAAAGATTGTCTATGTCGACATCGATCCGAAGACCATGAACATGAACGCGGATCTGATTGAGGAAGCCATTACGGATCGGACACGGGCGATCGTCCCGGTTCATTATGCAGGAGTTGCCTGTGACATGGACAAGATCATGGCGATCGCGAAAAAGCACAATCTGAAGGTGGTCGAGGATGCCGCACAGGGGGTGAATGCCTACTACAGAGGAAAGGCACTCGGGACGATCGGGGATTATGGCTGCTACAGCTTTCATGAGACAAAGAATTATTCCATGGGAGAAGGCGGAGCGATTGTATTCAACAGGGAAGAAGACCGGGAGCGCGCGGAGATTGTCCGGGAGAAGGGAACGAACCGGAGCAAGTTCTTCCGCGGTCAGATTGACAAGTACACATGGGTGGACTATGGCTCTTCGTATCTGCCGTCTGAGCTGAATGTCGCTTATCTCTGGGCCCAGCTGCAGGTTTTCGATCAGATCCAGGAAAAACGGATGGCCATCTGGAATTATTATAATGAAACGCTGAAACCGCTTGCCGATGCAGGGTATATCGAGCAGCCGTATATTCCGGATTACGCGCAGCATAATGCACATATGTACTATATCAAGGTGAAGGACCTGAATGTCAGGACAGACCTGATCCGGTACATGAAGGAGAAGGGGGTTCTGTGCGTCTTCCACTATATCCCGCTTCATCTTTCGGAGGCAGGAAGGCGGTTCGGGCGGTTCTCAGGGGAGGATGTCTATACGACGAGGGAGTCCGAGCGGCTGATGCGCCTTCCGATGTTCTACAATCTGAAAGAGAAGGACATGGAATATACAGCAGAATGTCTGCTGAACTATCCAGGGTTTCACTAAGCGTTCGTCAGGAGACGGTTGAATGGATTCGATGCTTCGGAAGTTCAAACCCTATTACATCCGGAAAGCGTTTCGCTATCTGCGCCACTATGGACTGCATGACTTTGCCGTCAGGGTGCAGGAACGTCTGGCACCGGAGCATGTTCCGTACAGCCCGTGGTTTGAAAAGCGAAGGGCGAACGGGGAGGAGCTCGCTGCGCAGAGAAGGGAAGCAGAGGCATATCTGAGATCCGGGAAGAAGGAGCAGGAGCCGCTTTTTTCGGTGATTGTGCCGATCTACCGGACACCGGAGCGGTACCTTCAGGAGATGGCGCAGTCTGTGCTCAGTCAGTCCTTCCCTGATTTTGAGCTTATACTGGTGAATGCCAGTCCGGATGACCGGAGCTGCTCAGCGTCCCTGCGTGTGCTGGAGGAAGAGGACAGGCGGGTGCGCGTACTCGCTCTCTCTGAAAACCAGGGAATTGCGCACAACACAAACGCCGGGCTTTTCTCTGCGCGGGGGGAGTATGTCTGTTTCATGGACCACGATGACAGAATTGAGCCCGACGCGCTGTATCATGCCTGGAAGGCAATCGTCTCTGCCTGCGGGGCCGGAAGAAAGGAGCCGCTTCTGCTCTACACCGATGAGGACAAGATCCGGGACGACGGGAAGGGCGGGGAAGAGCATTTTCAGCCGCATTTCAAGCCTGATTTTAATCTGGATCTGCTCCGCTCCAATAACTATATCTGCCATTTCCTGATTGTAAAGACATCGATTGCCAGGGAAGCGGGCGGATTTGACAGCATGTATGACGGGGCTCAGGATTATGACTTCATTCTCCGGTGTACAGATCTCATCCGGGCACAATGTGGATGCGGGTACGGGAGGGAGGCTCAGCCTGGGATCGTGCATATCCCGCGTGTTCTGTATGCGTGGCGCGTCCATGAACAGTCGACTGCTGACAACCCGGAAAGCAAGTCCTATGCCTATGACGCCGGAAGAAGAGCGCTTCTTGCACACCTTGACCGGTGCGGCGAGAAAGGGGACGTGGTGGTGAGTCCGGACTTCGGGTTCTACCGGATCCGGTACCGGGAGGAGGTACACCCGCTCGTCTCTATCATCATCCCCAACCATGAGCAGCGGGAGGTTCTTCAGAAGTGCATCGATGCGATCCATGCCCATACGGACTATGACCGCTATGAAGTGATCGTCGTTGAGAACAATTCCACTTCCCGTGAAATTCTCTCATACTACAAGAGTATCCAGGGAAATGACCATGTGCGCGTTGTCAGGTGGAAGGGAGCATCGTTCAACTTTTCGTCTGTATGCAACAAAGGGGCAGATCAGGCACACGGAACCTATCTGGTCTTCATGAACAACGATGTGGAGGTGAAGGACGGATGGCTGACGGAGCTTCTTTCGGTCTGTGAGCGCCCGGGAGTGGGAGCCGCAGGGCCGAAGCTCTTTTATCCGGACGGGAAAATCCAGTCAGCCGGAGTTGTGATCGGGATCGGTCAGGTTGCCGGGAGTCTGTTTACAGGGATGAACGGCGCGTTTGGCGGCTATCTGCACAAGGCATCGCTCATGCAGGACCTGTCAGCTGTGACCGGTGCGCTGATGATGGTGCGGCGGGAGATCTTCGAGCAGGTGGGCGGCTTCAGAAAGGAGCTGGCAGTAGCATTCAATGATGTGGATCTCTGCCTGAAGCTTCGGGAGAAGGGCTGGCTTGTCGTCTATGATCCGTTTGCGCAGGCCATCCACCATGAGTCGGCCTCAAGGGGCGACGAGTACACGAAGGAGAAGGCGGAGCGCTTCAGAAAAGAGGCTGCCTTCATGAAGGCGGCATGGCCGGATTATTACGAACAAGGAGATCCCTTCTATAATCCGAATCTGTCGTTAAAACGCTGGGATTATTCCCTGAGTGATGACTGATATGAAGATTGTGACGGTCGTGATACCCAATTTCAATGGCATGAAATATCTGGAGGGCTGCCTGTCCTCGCTTCGGAAGCAGACCGAGCAGCGCTTCGAGACAATCCTGGTTGATAACGGATCGGAGGACGGGAGCGTGGAATATGTGCGCACGCATTTTCCGGAGGTCCATGTCAGGGCTTACAGGAAAAATACCGGTTTCTGTCATGCTGTAAACGATGGGATTCTGCTGGCGAAGACGCCATATGTCTTTCTGCTGAACAATGACACGGTCCTCGAGGAGACGGCACTGGGGGCGCTTGTCAGGACGATGGAGAAGGGCGGAAGCAGGGTCTTTTCATGCTGTTCAAAACTTGTCAGCCTGACGGATCCCGGGAAAATGGATGATGCGGGCGATTTCTTCTGCGCGCTGGGCTGGGCTTTTGCGCGTGGAAAGGGAAAAAGTGCTGCGCGCTATGACCGGCAGGAGGCGTGTTTTGCCTGCTGTGCTGCGGCAGCGCTGTACAGACGGGAGGTCTTCTCCCAGATCGGTCTTTTTGACGAGCGGCATTTTGCTTATCTGGAGGACATCGATGTCGGCTGGCGGGCAAGACTTGCCGGCTACACGAATCTTTATGTGCCTGAGGCGGTTGTCCGGCATGCGGGAAGCGCGACGAGCGGCTCCCGCTACAATGCCTTCAAGGTTGAAAAGGCAGCCCGGAATAACCTCTATATGATCCATAAGAACATGCCGCCCTGGCAGCTGGCATTGAATGCGCCGCTCTTTCTGACAGGAACGCTCATCAAGCTTTGCTGGTTTTCCGGGAAAGGATTTGGAAGAGCCTACTGCTCGGGGCTCGCACAGGGCCTCATCATGTCGGCGGGGATTTCTCCGGGGAGGGGGCCGGTCTGGTCTGACGGTATGAAGGCGAGAAGGAAAAAAGCAGGAATGCCCGGGAAAGTCCAAAAGTCCGGCGGGCTGAAAGCCTGCATGAAGGTTCAGCGGGAGCTCTGGCTCGGGCTGAAACCGCTCGTTGAGACCTGGAGGTGAGGACGCTTGATCAAGGATAACCAGAAGTATTTCAACAGGCTGCAGGTTGTGATTGACGCAGCGGTAACGGCTGTCAGCTATCTGTTTTCCTGGTGGGTTCAGTTTACATTCTGGACGCCGAAGACACAGGGCCGGCTTTCATTTCCTACCTATATGCTGGCGCTGGTCTTTGTGATCCCAGCGTATCTCCTTCTGTATGACGGATTCAGGCTCTACCAGCCGAGGAGAATATCCGGGAAACGGGTAGAGGCCGGAAACATCTTCCTCGCCAACATGGTCGGGCTTCTGATGTTCATCTTCTGTCTGTATGTCATCCGGCAGCAGGACTTCTCCAGACAGATGCTGTTCTTGTTCACCGGGATTAATTTTCTGAGCCTGGTGATCGAGCGGAATGTCATCCGGATGATGCTGCACCGGATCCGCCGCAAGGGGATGAACCTCAAGCACATGATGATGGTGGGGTGCAGCGCGGCAGCTGAGGGATATATTGACCGGATCCGGCAGAATCCCCAGTGGGGGTATCAGGTTCACGGGATCCTCGATGATAACACGAAGAAGGGCAATATGTACGACGGGGTGCCTGTCCTGGGCGGGACGGATGAGCTGGAACACATTCTCTCCGAAAACAATCTGGATGAAATTGCGATTACACTGAGCCTTTCGGAATACTATAAGCTGAAGCGGATTGTAGCATCATGTGAAAAATCCGGCGTCCACACACAGTTTGTTCCGGATTACACCGATATCATTCCGTCCAGACCATACACGGAAGATCTTCTGGGGCTTCCGGTTGTGAATATCCGCTATGTGCCGCTCTCCGACACATTCAATGCGATGGTGAAGCGACTGTTTGACATTGTGGTGTCGATTTTTGCGATCATTATCTTCTCTCCGGTGATGATCGGGACCGCTCTGGCGGTGAAGCTGACATCAAAGGGGCCGGTGATCTTCCGCCAGGAGCGGGTCGGTCTTCACAACCGTCCCTTCCAGATGTACAAGTTCCGTTCCATGGAGGTCCAGAATCCTGAGGAGGAGAAGAAGGGCTGGACGACGCAGAACGATCCGAGAGTGACAAAGGTCGGGAGATTCATCAGGAGGACATCGCTGGATGAGTTCCCGCAGCTGTTCAATGTGCTCAGGGGAGACATGAGTCTGGTCGGACCGAGACCGGAACGGCCGCAGTACGTGGAAAAGTTCCGGGAGGAAATTCCAAGGTATATGGTCAAACATCAGGTCCGCCCCGGGATGACGGGCTGGGCACAGGTCAACGGGTACCGGGGGAACACGTCCATACGGAAACGGATTGACTATGACATTTATTATATAGAGCACTGGACGTTCGGACTGGATATCAAGATCCTGTTTCTGACAGTATTCAAGGGATTTGTCAACAAGAATGCATATTGAGGATTTTTATGGCATACGGAAGAAATAATCGGGAGAAAGGCAGTCAGTCGAGCCGCGGAAGCGGGAGCAGATACCAGGACCGGGACAATCGCCTGTATGAGGAGGAGCAGCCCTACAGCCGCAGGCGGGTTTCGTCCAGACATCAGGACGGGTACGGAGTCGGAGACAGCTATGACCGGCAGGAGGAATTCGGGAGGCCGGAAGGCTCCTGGCGCTCTGATCAGAGTGGATACCGCCGTCGGGACGAGTGGAACGAAGACTTCTACGGACAGGATGGACGGGCGGATGAGGAAAGGCCGGGAAGGAGGCAGTCTTCCAGGCGGCCCCGGTGGGAAAACGACCCGTATGATGACCGCTATGAGGGCGGATACGAGAATTTTGACGAAGACGATGGGAAGGGCAGATATACGGCACGCCGCCCGCAGAATTCCTATGAGCCGTCACGCCGGCAGGACTCATCCGGCCTTCGGGGCCCCAATGGGATGGAGCAGGAACCGCCCCGCTTTCAGGGAAACTACGGAACGGAGCAGGAAGCGCCCCGCTTTCGGGGCACCTACGGAACGGCACACCAGTCAGTCCGCTCATCAGGAAAACGGAAGTCAAAAAAGAGCGGAAAAAGCCGCTTTATCGTGCGGCTTGTCCTTCTGATCATCCTTTCAGTCGTCTTGTTTGGCGTGTACCGGTTTTCAAGGCTGGATCGTGTCCATCTGGGAAATATCCTGAAGAATGAAGGCATACAGTCTCAAAAAGGCTATCAGAACTTTGTGATTTACGGGGTCGACTCCAGAGAGGGGCAATTGACGAAGGATTCCCACTCCGACACAATCGTGATCTGCAGCATCAACAAAAGCACGAAAGATGTGAAGATGGTTTCCGTCTACCGGGATACGTATCTGGATAATACGAACGGAGAATTCCGAAAGGCGACGGAATGCTATTTCTTCGGGGGACCCGAGCGCTCGATCAATATGCTGAACAAGAATCTGGATCTGGATATCTCAGATTATGTAGCGGTCAATTTCAATGCTGTCGTAAAGGCAGTTGATCTCATCGGTGGTGTGGATATCAATGTCACAGAGGATGAGCTGCCCTATATCAACGGGTATCAGACAGAAAATGCGCAAGTGACCGGAGCGCAGATCACGCCGGTGACTTCCGCCGGGTACCAGCATCTGAACGGGATTCAGGCACTGGCGTACTGCCGGATCCGCTACACATCTGGCGATGATTACAAACGGACAGAGCGGCAGCGGAATGTTCTGACGCAGATTTTTGAGATCGCGAAGAAGGAAGGCACCACGAAGATGCTCCAGGTCGCGGACGCAATGCTTCCTTACATTTCAACCAGTTTCTCAAACACCGAAATCATGGGGCTTGTTTCGGAGATGTCAGGCCTGACACTTGGTGATTCGACAGGTTTCCCGTTTGAACAACAGCCGGCGGACACACCGGCAGGGGACTGTGTGGTTCCGGTCAACCTGACAGCCAACGTGAAGGAACTTCACGCCTTCCTGTTCGGGCAGAATGATTACACGCCGACATCGACGGTTCAGTCGATTTCTCAGCAGATTGTGACCAATACAGGTATCGGATGATGGAGAAAACAGTTGGGGTTGTTATTCCGGTCTTTTGCCCGGGGCCGCTTTTTCATGAGCTTCTGCGCCGGCTGGCCAGACAGACGCACATTCCTGAGGAAGTTGTGATCATCAATACGATCCCGGAGCCTCAGGGGTGCGGGACAGCACAGCGGACGGAGGCAGCAGAAATTGCAGAGGAGTTCCGGACTTCATTCCCGGCGCTGACGGTGCTGGAGGTCAGGCAGAAGGATTTCGGCCACGGGAAGACGAGAAATCTTGGAATCGGGCATACAGACACTGAACTTGTGCTTTGTATGACACAGGATGCGCTTCCGAGAGACAGCAGGCTGGTGGAGCGGTTGATGCATGCATTTGATGATCCGGCGGTTGCGGCAGCGTATGCGAGGCAGCTTCCGGGGAAGAAGAGCAGCGTGCTGGAGGCGGAAGCCAGGACATTTAATTATCCGCCCTCCTCTGTCATCAAGTCAGCCGCGGATCTGGACCGGCTTGGCATCAAGACATTTTTCTGTTCGGATGTCTGTGCGATGTGGAGACGGTCTGCCTACGACCAGGCTGGCGGTTTTGAGAGGGATGTCATCTTCAATGAAGATATGATCCTCGCGGGGAAAATGATTCAGAATGGCGGCCGGATCGCCTATTGTGCAGACGCGCAGGTTTACCATGCACATCACTACAGCGGGATCAGACAGCTTCACAGGAATTTTGATCTTGGGGTTTCACAGGCTGACTACCCGGAGATTTTTAATATGGCTTCGAGCAGCAGGGAAGGACTGCGGTTTGTCCGGCAGACAACGTCGGACCTGATCCGGAGCGGAAGAGGATATCTGGTGCCTCAGCTTTTGTGGCAGAGCGGCTGCAAGTATGCGGGATACCAGCTGGGGAAAAAGTACCGGAAGCTTCCGGACCGGCTTGTGAGAATCCTCACAGACAGTCCGGCATACTGGGAACGGAATAAAAGAACCTCCACACATTCTACACAATGATATGGTAGACTAAAACGATTGCCAACAATGAACCACACAAGGAGATGAGAGCGATGAGCGACGGGATCCATGATGATAAGGACCAGGTTTCGGATGAACAGGGAAGAGATCCTTTCACAGATGAGCAGGGAGAAAAGCCATCGGAGGATCCGTTTTCAGTGACAGAGGATGAGACCCGGGATGCAGCGGAGTCATCGGCTCCGGAGGATGGAAGCCAGGTATCGGATGAAGAAACCGGGAAAGTGGAAGACGGAGGTCCGGAGCTGAAAGACGGAAGTCTGGGACCGGAAGACGGAGGCCAGACGCCGGGACAGCCTGCTTCTGGCATGCAGGGCGCGCATGGTGCAGATGGGGAACAGGGAAATCCATCAGCTCCACAGGCAGGAGACTCCGGCGAGATGCAGGAGCAGGCTGCGCAGGGGAAGCCTGCACAGGAACCGCCGAAGGAACATGATTTTGACGATGAGCCGAAGTTTGATACACAGACCGGGGAACCGCTCAGCAAGCCCAAGAGCAAGGTACCGGGGATTCTGCTGACTCTTGTGGTAACGGCGGGTGTCGTCGGAGCGATCTCGGCGGCGGTTATCAACCGGGACAAGTGGAGATCTGAAGACACGGAAGATCATGCGCAGATTGAGACGGAAGCCGGTCTTCAGATTGCACAGGAGACAGAAGCAAAGGAAACTGAGGCACAGGCCGACACGGAGGAATCATCTGAGAAAGCGCAGCTGACCACGCCGGCATCCGGGACGGGGGAGACAAGCGTTTCAGAGACAGGCCAGACAGACACCCCTCAGACGGAGCAAAGAGCAGGGGATAGTACGCAGAAGTCTGAGAAAAAGAATGCAGAATCAGAGGAAGGCCTGGCTGAAAAACTTGGGAAGAATGCTGTCTCGCTGAATACCTCCCTCGATGTGTCGGATGTGGCGGCTCAGGCCCTCCCTTCCGTGGTTTCCGTCACAAGTCAGTCGGTGGAGACGATTCAGAGTTTTTTCTATGGTGAGCAGCAGATCCAGACGAGCAATGTCGGATCCGGGATTGTGATCGATGAGGATGACACATATTACTATATTGTGACAGACGCGTATCTGGCTGCTCGGGCGCAGAACATAACGGTGGGCTTCTCTGTTTCAGGCAGGCAGGAAGAACAAGCCACAGAGGCAGAGACGGAATCCGGTATATATGACACAGCTTCTTCTAAGACAGCCGGAGCTCCTGAGACAGAGGACGCCGGCAGCAGACTGGTCCAGAACGGGGCAAAATCCCAGGCAGATGATACGCTCGCGGATGCGGAGCTGGTCGGAGCGGATGCCGGGACGGAGCTGGCGGTACTTGCTGTGAAAAAACAGGATGTTGGAGCCGCTGCAGAGGGTCAGATCCGGGTTGCCTCTTTTGGGGATTCTGACAGCCTGAAGATTGGCGAGCGGGTCGTGGCAATCGGTGATTCCCTCGGGTACGGGCAGTCGGTCACACAGGGAATCGTGTCGGCGCTCGGACGCACGATGAAGACAGCCTACGGTTCAAACGACTATATTCAGACAGACGCGTCGATTAACTATGGCAACTATGGAGGCGCTCTTCTGAATCTCGACGGAGAGGTCATTGGAATCAATGCCGGGAAGATCAGCCAGGATGCAACTGAGCGGATGGGGTACGCGCTTCCGGCAAATGACGCGAAAACCGGGATCGGTCATATCCTGAGCAGCCGGGGAAGCGGACGGTTCGGAGAATCCGGGGAAAAGTCTGCACAGACAGAGAATATGACTTCCGAGACGGAACAGAAACAACCGGAGGATACGGAGAAGCAGACAGAGACAACGCAGACAACGGCGCCGGAGCAGGGACAGACGATCGGAAAACCATCCGGGAATCTGAAGCGTTCTGAAGAGACGCAGCCGGAGTCTGAATCCGGTGATTCTGAGAAAAAATCCGGGATGCTGGGTGTCCGCGTGGCGGATATTTCAGAGGAAAATCAGATCGTCTACCGGCTGCCGAAGGGTGTCTATGTGGCATCCGTGGAGGAGGGCTCCGGCGCCGAGAAGGCAGGACTTGCTGCTGATGATGTGATCACAAAGATCGGGGATCAGAGCGTGGAGACAGTTGAGGATCTGAGAGATGCGCTGAAGGAAACAAAAGCAGGAGATACAGTGAAGGTAACCTTCGTGCGTGCCGGCAAGGACGGAAAATACGACCGTACATACTCCACAAAGGTGATATTGGAATAATCATCGTGACAGGGAAGCAGAAATCAGAGGAGCCGAATGGAAGAGAAGGACGAAAGCAAACAGAATACAGCAGGCAGCGGCAGCAGCGATGAGGAGGGCGGACACCAGGAAAAGGTATGCTTTATCTGTCATCGCACGGAGAGCAAGGCCGGAAAGATGATTACGATCCCGGGCGGGCTCACGGTATGTGCAGACTGCATGCAGCGGTCATTTGACCAGATGAACGACCCCAATATCCGGAATATGCTGAATTTGTCCAATCTCGGGAATCTGAGGAATTTCCCGGGCATGGGCATGATGGATCCCGGCCTTTCTCCGGACCTTCAGGGAAACATGAAAAAGGAAGAAGGCACAAAGGGAGAGGAAGCCGGTGAGAAGGCTCCGCCGGCACGCTTTGATGTGCGTGAGCTGCCGGCGCCGCATAAAATAAAGGCAGCGCTTGATGAGTACGTGATCGGACAGGACTATGCCAAGAAGGTGATATCGGTTGCGGTATACAACCATTACAAGAGAGTCCGTACCAATACAAACTCAAAAGAAGCCATTGAAATCGAGAAGTCCAACATGCTGATGATCGGCCCGACAGGCTGCGGGAAGACCTATCTTGTGAAGACGCTCTCCAGGCTCCTGGATGTGCCGCTGGCGATTGCAGACGCGACAGCGCTGACAGAGGCAGGCTACATCGGGGATGATGTCGAGAGTGTTCTGTCTAAGCTTCTGGCGGCAGCTGGCAACGATGTCGAGAAGGCTCAGAGCGGAATTGTCTTCATCGACGAGATCGACAAAATCGCGAAAAAGCAGAATACCAATCAACGCGATGTCAGCGGAGAGTCGGTTCAGCAAGGCCTCCTGAAAATTCTGGAGGGTGCGGATGTGGAGGTTCCGGTCGGCGCGATGAGCAAGAATGCGATGGTGCCGATGACCACCATCAACACGCAGAACATTCTGTTTATCTGCGGAGGGGCATTCCCGGGACTGGAGGAGATCATCAAGAAACGGCTGACAAAGGCCTCCTCCATCGGCTATGGCGCTCAGCTGAGGGATGCATATGACAGCGATCCGGATATTCTGGCAAAGGTGACGCCGGGGGATCTGAAGGAGTTCGGGATGATTCCCGAGTTTATCGGCCGCCTGCCGATGATCTTCTCGCTTCGCAGCCTGGACAGAAATATGCTGGTGCGGATCCTGAAGGAACCGAAGAATGCGATTCTGAAGCAGTATCAGAAACTGCTGGAGCTTGATGAGGTAAAGCTGGAGTTTGACGAGGATGCGCTTTCATGCATTGCGGAGGAAGCGCTGAAAAGGGATACCGGCGCACGGGCACTCCGGTCTGTCATCGAGGAAATGATGCTCGACATCATGTATGAGGTTCCGAAGGACGATGAGATCGGCGCAGTCCGGATTACACGAGCCTATATCGAACACAAGGGCGGGCCGGTCATTACCCTCCGGCAGAGTCAGCCAAGGCTGCCGCGTGCGGAAGAAAACGCGGGGCACAGCCGGTCATAGCTCCGAGTCCGGGAAGGATGGACAGGGCCGGACGGGGACAGAACGGGAGAGGAGTTACAGAGAATATGAGCAGCAGCGATACACATAACATGGAGCAGCAGTTTCTCAAGACGCTGAGGGAGATTCTTGCGGAAGCAAAGAAGAATAAAAATACCATCGAGGAAGAGGAGATCATCAAGGCCTTTGAGCCTTTTGCGCTGAATGAAGAACAGACAGACCACATCTACCAGACGCTGGAAGAGCAGAACATTGATGTGATCCGGGGCAAGATGCCGGATGAGGGAGGGCAGGATGCCGATGAGGATGACAGTCTTCTGATTGAAACCGGGGATGACGATGAGGTCAATATGGAAGAGGCCGAGGTCGAGGAGGCGGAGGCCGGACAGCTGGATGACGCAGATGTCCTGGACGGCGTTTCGACGGAGGATCCGGTGCGCATGTACCTCAAGGAAATCGGTAATGTTCCGCTGCTCACAAGCGAGCAGGAGGTTCGTCTGGCAAAGCTTGTGGAGCAGGGAGACCAGGATGCCAAAAATCAGCTGACGGAAGCAAATCTGAGACTGGTGGTTTCGATCGCGAAGAAGTATGTCGGACGCGGAATGCCATTTCTGGACCTGATCCAGGAGGGCAACATGGGACTGATGAAGGCTGTCGATAAATTCGATTATACGAAGGGATACAAGTTCTCGACCTACGCAACATGGTGGATTCGCCAGGCAATCACACGCGGAATTGCAGACACGGGACGGACCATTCGCGTCCCGGTCCACATGGTCGAGACGATCAACAAAACGCTCCGCATGTCGAGACAGCTGCTCCAGGAGCTCGGGCGGGAGCCCACGCCGGCGGAGGTCGCGGACAAGCTTGGGGTTCCGGAGTCCAGGGTACGGGAGGTTCTGAAGATTTCCAGAGATCCGGTGTCGCTCGACACGCCGATCGGTGAGGAGGATGACTCCCATCTGGGCGACTTCATCGAGGATGATACGGCGCTCTCTCCGGCAGACTCCGCAACCTTCAGTATGCTCAGAGAAGAGCTGAACAATGCGCTCAGCTCGCTGACATCCAGAGAGCGGGAGGTTGTGACGCTTCGTTTCGGGCTGGAGGACGGCCGTGCCAGGACGCTGGAGGAAGTCGGAAGGGAATTCAATGTCACAAGAGAAAGAATCCGCCAGATCGAGGCAAAGGCACTCAGGAAGCTGAGGCACCCCTCAAGATCCAAGCGGCTGAAGGACTTTCTGAGCTGACGAGGGTAAAGTGTTGACCTTTGATGAAGCATGCAGGTATATAGATCAGGTTCCGAGGTTTACAAAAAAAACCAGGCAGGAAAATACGGAAAATCTGCTTCTGCGCCTGAATCATCCGGAGGACTGTTTCCGGGTGATTCACGTGGCGGGGACGAATGGAAAGGGGTCCGTGTGCGCGTACCTGGACCGTATTCTGAGGGAAGAGGGGCTGCGGACAGGCCTTTTTACCTCTCCGCATCTGGTTGATGTCAGGGAACGCTTCAGAATCTGCGGACGGATGGTATCGGAAGAGCAGTTCACAGAAGCGTTTGAGGAGGTCCTTGGCTGTGTGAGAAGGATGCAGGCGGACGGTCTGATGCACCCGGCCTATTTTGAATTCCTTTTTGCAATGGGAATGCTGATCTTCAGACAACAGAAGATTGATGTCTGTGTCATGGAGACCGGGCTTGGCGGGAGGCTGGATGCCACCAGCTGTGTCCGGCATCCTGATCTGTCCGTGATCACGTCCATCAGCTTTGACCATATGGCATATCTGGGCGATACGCTTGGGAAAATCGCATACGAGAAGGCCGGCATTATCAAAAAGGGGGTTCCCGTCGTGGCAGACGGGTTTCCGAGGGAGCAGTTCGATGTCCGGGAGGCACTTGATGTGATCCGCCGGCGCGCACAGGAGCAGGAGGCACCGCTGACAATTGTGTCTGAGAAACCGGCGAATGTGTCCTACATGCCGGACGGCATTGAATTTACGCTGAACAACAGGTACTATGGACACGCACACGTCCGTCTTCCTTTTTTTGCCGATTATCAGATTGAGAACTGCCTGATCGCGCTTCAGGCAGCGGCTCTTTTCGGGGAAAAGGAGGGGTGTTTTCATCCTGAAACAGTCATCAAGGCGGTCGGCATGACACGCTGGCCCGGCAGGATGGAGATGATCGAACCCGGTGTCATCGTCGACGGGGCACACAATGAGGACGGGATTGCGCAGTTCCTGCGGACCGTCAGGCGGATTGCGAAGAGACAGAATGTGTCCCTTCTCTTTACAGCCGTTGCCGACAAGGATTATCAGACGATGATCCGGGAACTGTGCGCGGACGGTCTTTTTTCTGCTGTTGTGACGACTGAGATTGCCGGGCCAAGGGTTGCTCCGGCAGACAGACTTGCGGAGATCTTCCGTATTTATGCGGACTGTCCGGTTGAGGCGGTTCCCGACATCCGGGAGGCATACAGAAGAGCAGTGGCAGGGAAGAGGGACGGACTTCTGTTCTGTGCCGGTTCACTGTACCTGGCAGGCGCGATTGAAAGAATAGTCAGAGGTGAAGTATGATCAATTACGAGGAAGAGTTGAAGAAATTCCATCCTTCCATGGATGTCAATGAAGCAGAGGATGCCATCTACAGCAGAGACCTGACGGATGTCACGGATATTCTGAAAGAGATGATCCAGGACGAAAAAGAGAAGAAGGGGAAGAGCGTCCGATGAAGTGTATCTACTGCGGGGCAGAACTGACCGGTGAGACCATCTGCAGAAACTGCGGGGCGGATGTCTCGATTCAGAAGCGGATTGTGAGGATTTCCAACCTTCTGTATAACAGAGGGCTGGAAAAGGCCTCTGTGCGGGATCTTTCCGGAGCCCAGACGCTTCTGAGGCAGAGTGTCCGCTTCAACAAGGAAAACATCGATGCAAGGAATCTGCTCGGCCTCTGCTATTTTGAGACCGGCGAGGTTGTTTCAGCGTTAGTGGAGTGGGTAATCAGCAGCAATCTGAAACCGGAAAATAATCTGGCCAAGCAATATCTGGGAATCCTTCAGAGCAATAAGAACAGGCTTGATGTCATCAACTCTACGATCCGCAAGTACAATCAGTCGATTGAGTACTGTCTGGGCGGCCACGAGGACATGGCCATCATGCAGCTCAAGAAGGTGATCGCGCAGAATCCGAAGATGGTCAAAGCATATCAGCTTCTGGCCCTTCTGTATATGAAGTACGGAGAATGGGATCGCGCGGGAAGGCTTCTGAAAAAAGCAGCGCAGATCGACAACACCAACACAACGACACTCAGATACCTGACGGAAGTCCGCAGAGAAAGGGGCAGACGTCCATTTGCGAGACGAAGAAGTAGTGCGCCGGGGCAGGAGGATGAGAAGTCGGTCCGGTATCTTTCGGGAAATGATGTTGTCATCATGCCGACAACGTTCAGGGACTCTTCCACGGTCGCCACAATCATCAACATCTTTCTTGGAATTCTTCTGGGGGCAGCCATCGTGTGGTTCCTGACGGTTCCGCAGGTGCGGCAGAGCGCCAACGATGAGGCAAACAAGTCGGTCATGGATGCCAATGCGTCTCTGGCGACCGCGACCGCGACTGCACAGGACCTCCAGGATCAGATTGACAGCGCCAATCAGTCTGCAAAGAATGCTGAGAAGGAGCGGGATGACGCAAACAGCCGGATTGAAAGTTACAACAGTCTGCTCTCGGTCGCGGACCTTTATGTTCTTGGCGACCAGACCAAGACGGTCGAGGCACTCGGGAAACTGAAAGCAGATGATTATGACGGTGCCGGGAAGACATTGTATGATGATATTACATCCCAGATTGGAGATGCACTTTTCAATCAGTATTTCACACAGGGATCACAGGCATATGTAAACAAAGACTATGCGGGAGCAGCCGTTGCTCTGCAGCAGGCAGTCGATTCAGACAAGGAAGGAAAGGCCGCCAACTACAAGAATGCCTTGTATTATCTGGGGTTTGCTTACTACAACCAGGGCGATTACACAAAGGCGGATGAAATTTTCAAGGCTTATATCGAGAAGTATCCGAATGAAGCTTCCGCCATTCAGCCCTATATGAATGGAGGCGCATCCTCATCCGGCTCAGGAGCCGGCAGTCAGTCGGCGTCACAGGGAGAGGCGTCTGTGAATTCATCCAACCCTACAGCGCAGACGAACTCGTCTCAGGCTTCCGCGTCCGGAAGCTCGCAGAGTGGAACCGGCGCAGGGGCAGAGAATATTACCGTATATGGAAACAGCACGCAGACGCCGCAGGTAGCCTGGACGGATCCTGTGACGGGACAAAACTATGATATGTACGGAAATCAGATCAATGCGCAATGATGCGCAGCCGGACAGCAGCCGCCATGGCTGCAGCTGCCATGGCTGCAGCTGCCGGCATACAGGAGTTCACCGATGAGCAGACCCTATTCGATAGATGACCCGGAGGATATGAAGACAGACCAGGTCCTCTTTACAAAAGAAGAGCTTGCAGAGAATGTGAAGGTTCCACCGATGGTGGAACAGGATCTGAAGCGGATCATAAGCGACCGGATGGAACAGTGCGGTCTTTATTTCCGCTGCTTTTCGAGAATCAAGACTGCGGCCTCTATGGAGAGTAAGTTTGAGCGGAAGGATTATAATCAGAGCCATAAGCTGCAGGATCTGATCGGGGTGCGAATCAACCTGTATTTTGATGATGACATTTCGATTTGCCAGAACATCATGGCGAATACGTTTGATGTGGTTAACTGGTCGACTTCCAAGCGTGAGGAGGATGAGTTCAAGCCGCAGAAGCTCAACGGCGTATTCCGTCTGCCGGCGTATCTGAAGGCAGAGATTTCGCCCCAGACTTGGGACATGTGTATCGATGATACCTTCGAGATCCAGATCAAGACGATGTTTTTTGAAGGCTGGCATGAGGTTGAGCATGACATGCGGTACAAAGGAGAGGAACTCTGGAGTCACTATCCGGGATTCTCCAGATATTTCAACTCGATCCTTGCGACGCTGGAGCTCTGTGACAAGTCGATGGTGACGCTTTTTGAGGATCTGGGGCACGCGCTGTACAAGTCCGGAAGATGGAGCGATATGGTGAAGAGCCATTTTCGCCTGAAGCTGGGAGCGGCACAGCTCTACCCGGAAGTCGAGAAGATTCTGAACGAAGATATGGTCAATACGGAGAATCTGGCAAAAAAGATTTTCCGTACACCGCGGCCGGTCCTGATCGGACAGCTCCTGGCAAAATCGCGGAGAATTCCGATCAATGTCAACACGATCATCGCGCTCTTGAATGACAGTGTATTCCACGATCCTCGGCTGGAGGAGGTTTTCAGCAAACGGGATGTCTATAACGATGGCCGGGAGGACACAGATGCGGAGTCCAGGCACTATGAAATTCGTCCGCTGACCAGGCATACTGTTTTTCAGATGAAGACGGTGGTGGATGGAAGCCGCATGCGGCAGGAAGAAAAGCCTTCTGCACAGCTCCTTTTTGAGACTTGCAGCAATATCATCTACAGCTGGATCAGCCAGAAATATGGAAGCCTGTTCCATGGGATGCCGGAGAAGGTCTCTTCCTTCCATGCAGAGGTTATGGCTTTCAATGTGACAGTACTCTACAACGAGGAGAAGCGCAGGCTGAAGGCGCATGTGCGCCATATCGACCCGGAGATTGGCGGCCGGGTTTGGTTTGCCGAGGCCAACCTGTATGAAAGCTACGATGGAACTCCTTCATCCGGCGAGGACATGATTGGCGGAAAAGCGGAGAGAGGCGTACAGCCGCAGGTCTGGCTGGAAACGGTCAACGGGTATGCAGAACCTGACCGGGAGGAATCCGCAGGGATGGATGCTCCCTCCAGGTTCTTCAGCTACCCGGCTTTTTACAAGAATATTGTGGACAATGTCGGGATCTTCAATGGCCTTCCGTGTTCCGGAAGAAGGAGAATTCTCAGGGAGGATCAGATCGGAGAGGTAGCCGCGGCGATCAAGGGAGAGCGGCAGTTCCCGATCGTGCTGATCATCTCGAGAGATGACGGTCATGGCATGATGGATGAAGACTGGCTGATGCAGCTGCGCGTCTCGGACTTCACGCGGACCGTCTGGCGCTATGCGCATGTTCTGTGCAGCTACGAGGCACAGGGCAGAGAATTGCTCAGGCAGATCGGGGATGTGCGGTATAACTCAGAGCCTCAGATCCCCAGACTGTATATTTTCTGGCCAGACGGCTCCTCGGATGATTACGGAGCGGAGGATATCGAGAACAGCTCCTTCGGTCGGCATCTGGAAGCCAGGGGAGATGCGAGAACCTACGATATCGTGCATGGCGGACAGGCGTTCTATCACAGGATTGTCACGGACCTGAGAGACTACAACGTTTCTGCCAGTATGTGGGATGGATTTCGGCTTGATATTCAGACAGGCATCCCCGACTGAACCCTTCCTCCGAAGCCCGGCTGTGACGGGGACACGGCTATCTGTCCCGAAACTGTCATATTCCATACGAACCAAAGCCAGGCTATGGAAGGGGCACGGCAGCTGCGAGGGCTGCAGCCTCGCCTGTTCAGGAAGCAGGAACGGGATCGGAGCAGGATTCCCGGATGGCTTTCCGGACCGGGAGAATCATATGCGGGGAGACAGAAAGGGAATCGACCCCCATCTTCAGAAGCCTGTCGGTGACGGCCGTGTCAGCCGCAAGCTCTCCGCAGATACCGACCTGGCAGCCGTACCTGTGGCCATTTCTGACGGTTATCTCAATCTCCTTCATGACAGCTTCGCTGTAAGGGTCGTAGAAGGAATCGAGGCTTCCGTTCTGCCTGTCCATCGCCAGTGTATACTGTGTCAGGTCGTTGGTTCCGATCGAGAAAAAGTCAACCTCCCCGGCCAGCTCATCGGAGAGAAGAGCGGAGGCAGGGGTCTCAATCATAATGCCAATCGGGCAGCTGCGCCAGGGAATCTGGCGCTTCGTCAGCTCATCCTGCACACTGCGGATGAGCTTTTTGATTTGGAGGATTTCCCGGACAGAGGTGATCATCGGGAACAGAATGGACAGGTTCCCACAGACGCTGGCCCGATAAATTGCCCGGAGCTGGCACGAGAAAAGCTCCGGGTGCGTGAGACCGATCCGGATTCCCCGAAATCCGAGCGCCGGATTCTTTTCCTGCGGCAGGTTCAAAAGCTCTGACTGCTTGTCCGAGCCCAGGTCAAGCGTACGAATGATGATCGGCCTGCCGCCCATCAGGCGGCAGGCTTCCTTGTAGCTCTTAAACTGTTCCTCCTCGTCCGGAATGGTTCTTCTGCCAAGACAGAGAAACTCCGTCCGGAACAGACCGACACCCTCTGCGTCGTTCTCAAGCGCGGACGCGATATCGGACGGCGTCCCGATGTTGGCATAGAGCCGGATCGGCTTTCCGTCGGTGGTAACGGATTCCTGCCCGATCATGGCACGGTACTGGCTGCGGTTTTCCAGCAGCGAAGTGCGGCGCATCAGCAGACGGCGCTCTGTCTCTTTGTCCGGGTCAATGCACAGCGTCCCGCTCTCGGCGTCTACAATTGCCTGATGTCCGTCCCACTCCTCCCGGACCGGAATTCCGCTGACAGCCGGGATATCCAGCCCCCGAGCCAGGATGGCGGCATGGGAAAGAGGCGAGCCCTCCAGCGTGATAAAGGCCAGCACAAGCTCGCGGTCCAGCTGGAGGGTGTCAGAAGGCAGCAGATCCGTGGCCGCAATCAGAGAGGGCCCTTCCAGCTTCCGGTCCTTTCCGGTCCCCTTCAGGATGCGGATGAGACGCTGGATGGCATCTAGCAGATCGGCGCTTCTGGCACTGAAATAGTCGCTTCCCATGGCTGAAAACAGATCGGTGTATTTTCGGGCGATCGTGAAGACAGCATACTCCGCATTGGCCTTTTCACTGCGGATGAGATCGAGAATACCGCGGTTCAGCTCGCTGTCGGAGAGAAGCTGTGCCTGTGCCTCAAATATCGCTGCATTCTCAGTCCCGACCTCATCAGCTGCCTGCTGCTTCAGGCACATCAGCTCCGTTTCTGCCGATTTCCGCGCGGAAAGATAGCGGTTTACTTCCGCATCCACATCTGCGACAGCTTTTTTCTTTTCCACATGGAGCCCGCGCTCCAGAATGTGAATCTTCCCGGCAGCGATTCCGCTGTGCAGGACCTTTCCCCGATAGATTTCCATGAAAGCTCCCAGATAACAAGTTTATGACATGCGTGTCAATCAGTCCTGCCACCACTCGCATGCAAGCATGCGTGGTGACGGACTTTTGACACTGTAATCAGTCTGCGGTCAGACCGGGAACGGGACATCCATTTCCCGATATTCCCAGGACTGGCAGGATCGAAGACCATATTCCGCGTTCACCATCCGGACCTTTGAATCCTTGTGATTGGGATAGTACCGGGTTGTCATGACGTGTTCCCCGTCATTGATGAAAATCTCGATGATGCTGGAATCAACCAGAATCCTCAGATTCCTGAGTGCGCCGACCTTTGCCCGCCGAAGCTTCCGGCCGCCGGACGCCTTCGCTGCTGCTTCTGCGATGTCCTCTCTGCCTACAAGGCTGTCAGCAGCAAGGACTGCACCCTCCGCCTGAGCCGCTGCCGCGGCCCTTGCGGAAAGCCTCCGTACACCGGATTCAAGGGAGAGCGTGACAACTCCCTCCTCGTACTGAAGTGTTACGACATTCGGCTGAAGCAGGCTTCCGATCCGAACGCGCACACTGCCGTCCCCGTCCCCGATCATCAGCTCGCCGGTGCCGTTTTCATAGCTGACCGGCTCCCCGTTCATCGGTGCAAGCCGGGTCTGCCGGAGTGCAAGGATCTCATCGACCGGCCTTTGCAGGATTCTGCCGTTCCGGACGCTCAGCTGGCGCGGGACGGTCAGAATTCCCTGCCAGCCCTCCTTGTCTGTCGTGAGATTGGTATAGGAGGCATCTGGCATCCCTGCCCAGGCAAGCAGGATTCTGCGCCCGGCCGCATCCTCGAATGTCTGCGGCGCATAGAAGTCAAAGCCCTGATCCCACTCATGGAAGCTTTCTCTTCGAACCAGCTGGCCGCCGCGCGTCTCTCCCTCCACGAAAAAGTAGCCGGCGGAATAGTGGTTCTGAAAATGGTAGTCCTCCTGATCCAGCCCCTGCGGGCACACGGACAGCACTGTTTTGCCGTCAAGATGAAAGTAGTCCGGGCATTCCCACTGGTACCCGAAGCCCTCCGGGATGTAGTACTCCTTCAGATAGTCCCAGTGGATCCGGTCTTTGCTGGTATAAACGAGGGCACATCCGTTCCCGGGCCTGCTCCTGTGGCTCTTTCTGCCTCCGTCTGTACAGGATTCCGCTTCATCTATGCTCGAAGCGGATGAAGGCGCCGCAGCATCACCATCCGGCGGACTGTCCTTCATCCCGGCTGCCAGCACCATGTAGTACCGGTCGTTCTCCTTCCAGACGTTCGGATCCCGAATCATCAATGTCAGGTTATCCGGGTAATCAGGATTCGAGAGCAGAAGCGTTTTCCGGCTGAAATCCCGGCCATCCTCTGAGCAGATCAGAAGCTGATTGGATATCCGGTTTTCGTCGTCCGGGCACTCGCCCGGTGCACACCGGATGATGCCGCTGTAGAACAGGTTCATGCCGTGTTCATCGACGAGGGCAGAACCTGGATAGACACCGTCCCGCTCATGTTCGCCAGCCGCAATCGCGATCCCCTCATACTTCATCTCCGTCAGCGAGCGGCCCTGGAAATGTCCCCAGACTTTCGTGGACCTGCCGGTCGGGTCTCCCGGTGTATACAAGAAAAAAATGTGGTAGATGCCGTTCATCTGACATAGACCGACGGGGTCTGACATCCATCCGTCCGGTGGAGAGAGGTGAAATCCCGGTCTCCAAGAGTCAAGAAAATAGTTCATCGATTTCCCTCTGTCAATGCATTCGATTTGTTTCGCCTTCATTATAGAAAAGATGGAAAAACTTGTAAATTTGCAGATGAAGTTTTTTTCAGGGCTCTTTCCATGGCCTCTTTTGGATCTGAAACAACATCATGTATAGTATACACATCATGCCGGGCAGATGTGGTAGAAAAAGGAGCAAAAAAAGTGCACAAAACAGAGACTGCAAACAGATGTTCTCCATTGCAGAATGCACTAGGATGCTTTAAACTAAGAGCCGTAGTGGTAGAAAGTGGTGAAATGTGGTGTTTAAGGGAGGAAAAATGGAAAAGATCCATCTTTCCGGCGCCTCATTTCCGGGTGAGGAATTCGGATGTTCTATGGTGCAAATTATAACACCCTGGATGCAAAGGGCAGACTGATCATCCCGAAACAGTTCCGTGAACAGCTCGGCGAGTCGTTCATGATGACGAAGGGACTGGATGGGTGCCTCTATGTCTTCCCGATGAGCGAATGGAATTCCTTCGAAGAGAAACTGGCCGCACTGCCACTTACAAACAAAAACGCCAGAGCGGTTGTCAGGCATTTTGCTGCAGGCGCGACTCTCTGTGAAATGGATAAGCAGGGGAGAATTCTTGTGCCGGAGGTGCTCAGGGATTTTGCTCATCTTCAGAGAGACGTTGTCGTGGAAGGCTCTATGAAACGGATTGAGATCTGGTCAAAGGAGCAGTACGACAGGCAGGCAGAAGAGGACAACATCGACGAGTCCATGGAGGCGCTGGATGGTCTGGACCTTTGTCTGTAAGACTCATCGCCGGATTAAGGGCCCGGCAAAGGAGGATGAAAGATGGAGTTTCAGCATAAGCCGGTCATGTTGAATGAGGTGATCGACAGTCTGAAGATCAGGCCTGAAGGGACATATGTGGACGGAACGCTTGGCGGAGCGGGGCATTCCAGTCAGATTGCGAGGAGGCTTTCCGGGGAGGGAAGGCTGTTTGGATTCGACCAGGATGCCGCAGCGATCGAGGCCGCAACAAGGCGCCTCGAACCATATAAAGACAGAGTCTCGATCATCCGGAGCAATTACTCGGAGATGAGAGAGCGGCTGTCAGAGCTTGGTGTAAGATCGGCAGACGGAATTCTTCTGGATCTGGGCGTATCTTCCTATCAGCTCGATGATGCGCAGCGCGGTTTCAGCTACCGGGCGGATGCACCGCTGGACATGAGGATGGATCAGCGGCAGAAGCTTTCGGCAAGGGAAGTCGTAAACGGGTATTCCATCGAGGAACTGACCAGAGTCATAAGGGAGTATGGCGAGGAACGGTTTGCAAGGAATATCGCAAAGCACATTACAGCGGAGCGGGAGAAAAAACCAATTGAAACGACTGGGGAGTTGATTTCCATTATAAAGGCTGCGATTCCTGCGAAAGCAAGGGAGGGCGGCGGACACCCGGCCAAAAGAACCTTCCAGGCAATCCGCATCGAGGTCAACAGGGAACTGGATGTTCTCAGTGATTCCCTTGACGGGATGATTGACCTTCTTGCAGACGGCGGAAGAATCTGCGTCATCACATTTCATTCGCTGGAGGACCGGATTGTGAAAGAGACTTTCAGGCGAAATGAAAATCCCTGCACCTGCCCACCGGAATTCCCGGTCTGCGTGTGCGGAAAGAAATCCAAGGGACATGTGATAACCAGAAAACCGATCATCCCTTCGGAGGAGGAGACTGAAGAGAACCCAAGATCAAAGAGCGCAAAGCTGCGTGTCTTTGAGCGGACAATCATCTGAAAGAATACGGCGGTCTTTCGCTTCTGCGGGGAGAATGGCAGAGCAAGGCAGGGACCGGAAATCATCTGGGGAGACTGAATTTCGCTTCCCGGACCGCTGATTTCAGAAAGATGAACAATGCAGGATGGAAAATCATGGCAAAGATAAAGTCAGGAAACATTGCACAATTTGAAAGAGGCAGAGGACAGCGCTATACTGCGTATGCGGAAGGCAATACGGTCCGGAAGGCGGCTGTATTCCCGGCACAGGAAAGAGGCGTGCACGAGGTCAGTCAGCAGGTCATCCGGAATCGGGAACGTGCACGGCATATGGACATGCGGTATGTTGTGTTTCTTTCTGTGTGTGCTGTGGTGACGGTCATGATCTGCATCTATTTCCTGAAGCAGCAGACAATCTGCACATATAACCAGAAGCAGGTAACAGAGCTGACGACAAGGATCAACAACCTGAAGATTGAGAATGATACAACGTACAATGAAATCGTTTCGGGAGTCGACCTGCAGAAGCTGAAACAGCGGGCGATAGACGACCTCGGGATGACATACCCGAGTCAGAGCCAGATCGTCACGTATCAGAGTCCGGACAGCGATTACGTCAAGCAGTATGGAGAGATTCCTTCCAAATAACAGGGGAGACAGAAACATTTGACTTCCACAGGAAACAGGAAACAAAAAAAAGAAAAGAGATTTACAAGAGGAATGCAAAGGAGGCTGACAGCCGCATTTGCATTCGTTTTGTTATGTATCGTATTTCTTCTGATACGGATCGCGGTGGTGAATGCCTCAAAGGGAAACAAGTATGCCAAGCAGGTCCTTTCTCAGCAGACCTACAGCTCCAGAACCATTCCGGCAAGACGCGGCGAGATTGTGGATGCGAACGGGATTGTCATGGCACGGAGCGAGAGACGATATAATGTTGTGCTCGACTGCTATGCGATCAACCAGGATGAGGATTATGTCGAGCCGACCATCCGGGCGGTATCGAAGGAATTCGGCGTGGACGAGGACAAGGTCCGGAAGATTGTAACTTCTGATGCGACGAAGGACTCCCGGTACCAGGTCCTGGTGCAGAAGGTTACGAAAGACCAGAAAGATACCTTTGAGGCGTATAAAGCCGGAAAGGACCTCGAGGAAACGGAGAAGAGCGGCGGCAAGTCCGATAAGGTCCTGCAGGCGGAGAAGGATGAGCGTGCAGATATCCAGGGGGTCTGGTTCGAGGAGGTTTACCAGAGGACCTACCCGTTTGGAACACTTGCAGCGAATGTGATCGGCTTTTCCAATGATATCGGCGATGGCGTGACCGGGATCGAGAACTACTACAATAAAACACTGACCGGAACCGATGGCAGGCAGTTCGGTTATCTGGACAGCAGCTCCGGAGTTGAGCAGTCTACGATTGAACCGGACAACGGGAAAACGGTTCAGATGACGCTGAACATGAACATCCAGCAGACAGTCCAGGATCAGATCGATGCGTTTGACAAGGAGTACGGAACGGAGGATTCGGACGGAAAAGGCGCGAAAAACGTCGGTGTGATCGTCATGGATCCCAACTCAGGCAGCATTCTGGCAATGGCGTCCAACCATGAGTATGATCTCAGTGATCCATACGGGGATTATACGCAGGAAGAAATAAAAAAGATGGGCAATGATGCCTATGTGGAGGCGCTGAATAAAAGCTGGGAGAATTTCTGTGTGTCCCAGAGCTATGAGCCGGGATCGGTTGTCAAGCCGATTACAGTTGCCTCTGCCCTTGAGGAAGGGGTGGTCCATGACGGGGACCATTTTTACTGCGGCGGCTCCCTGTTCATCACGGACACGAAGATCAACTGTGACAACATCTACGGTCACGGGGACGAGACGCTGGAGTATGCCATCGTCAATTCCTGCAACGTCGCGCTGATGGAGGTCGGTGCCAAGCTGGGGGTAAAGAATTTCATCCGGTATGAAAAAGCATTCGGCTTCGGAAGCCAGACGGGCATCGACCTGCCGAATGAGAATGCCGGTGTGATCTACAACGAGAACACGATGCACGAGGTTGAGCTGGCAACCTGTTCCTTCGGGCAGGGATTTACGGTCAACATGGTGCAGGAGGCAGCAGCCTTCAGTGCAGCGATCAACGGAGGGTATTACTACCAGCCGCATGTGGTTGGAGCGATCCTGAATGCAGACGGAACGACATCCAGCACGGTGGAGCCGCTTGTGCTTCGCCAGCCGGTCTCTCAGGAGGTTTCCCGCTACATCAGGCGTTATATCCAGACAGCCGTGGAGCAGGGCACCGGAAAGAAGTCGAGGGTACCCGGATATCTGACAGGCGGAAAGACCGGAACGGCAGAGAAGATCGATCCGGAAACCGGAAAGCGTGCAAAAGGAAAATATCTTGTTTCCTTTATCGGAGCGGCGCCGATCGATGACCCGAAGGTGGTCATCTATGTTGTCATCGATGAGCCGAATGTGGAAGAGCAGGCAGACTCTTCCTATCCGCAGACACTTTTCCGCAAGATCGCGACGCAGGTGTTCCCGTATATGGGGATTTATCCGACAGAACCCGTCACAGACCAGCTTCTGCAGGAACTGGGCATCACAAAGGATGAGACGGTCGAAAATGAAATCAAGAGCGCGACCTTCCAGTGCTTTGGAGCAGACGGGAAGCTGTACAATGACGCAGCCGTCAACGCAAAGGGCGAGGTTGTGGACAGCAGCGGGAATGTGATCGACGGGGTGACGGTGAACCGGGATGCGGGGACTGTGACGGACGCGAAGGGGAATGTGATTGAGGTTGATCTGTCCGCCCTGAAGAGCAAGTCGGATTCACAGCTGCCGGCAGACAATCCTGATATCGCAAGTCCGCCGGAAGAGCAGCAGGATGACAAGAAGTCGGATTCGACCTGGAGCGGGGCAGAGGTGTCGGATCAGGCAAGGGAGCAGGCCGGGGATGTGACAATCGCCGGAGCAGGAGGAAACTGAGATGACGATTAGTCTGGATACCATACTGGCGGTATTTCTTTCATTTATGATGACGGCTGTACTGTGCCCGATTCTGATTCCGTTTCTGATCAGACTGAAGGTCGGACAGACCGAGCGGGTGGAGGGCGTTCAGAGTCATCTCAAGAAAGCCGGGACGCCGACGATGGGCGGCATCGCAATCCTGACATCAGTCATCCTGACCTCTCTGGTCTTTGCCTCCCGCTATCCTAGGATTATCCCGATTCTGATTCTGACAGCGGGATTCGGCGTCATCGGATTTCTCGATGACTATCTGAAGGTTGTGAAGAGAAAATCAGACGGACTTCTTCCGAAGCAGAAGATGGCGTTTCAGATTGTCGTGACAACCATCTTTGTGATCTTCCTCTGGGTGAGGGAGCCGGAATGCTTCGATTTCCTGATTCCGTTCACAGAAGGGAAAGTCATATCGGGGATGGGGGTTCGGATTTTTGGAACCATCCTTTCCTACCTCGCGATCATCGGGACCGTAAACGGGGTGAATTTCACCGATGGCCTGGACGGACTTTCCTCCTCTGTAACAGCAGCGGTGGCCGTTTTCTTTACCTATGCGTCCATGACACTCGGAGGGAATATCGAACCGATCACGGCGGCGACATTCGGTGCCCTGCTGGGCTTTCTGCTTTATAACGTCCATCCTGCAAAGGTTTTTATGGGGGATACCGGATCCCTGGCGCTGGGCGGATTTGTGTCCGGGTGTGCGTACACAATGAAGATGCCGATATTTATCTTGATTGTGGGACTGGTTTATCTCGTGGAAGTGCTTTCCGTCATCATCCAGGTGACCTATTTCCGGAAGACAGGCGGAAAACGCTTTTTCCGGATGGCGCCGATTCACCATCATTTTGAACTCAGCGGGTGGTCGGAGACCAGGGTTGTCGGTGTGTTTACAATTGTAACCATCCTGCTTTGCCTTCTGGCAAGCATCCGCCTGTAAGGGGCCGGGGATGCGATCTGTGCAAGTGCTCTGAAAGAGCGCCGGCAGCAGGGCCGGAGGCGGCTTGAACAGGAAGTATCAGGCAGAAGACAGGTTACATCGGGGGAGGTCAGATGCCGCAGAGCGGCAGAGGAGAAATTGTGAAACAGGATTTAAAGGACAAGAATGTACTGGTTGTCGGGGCCGGGAAGAGCGGGATTGGCTCTGTCAGGCTGCTGCTGAACATCGGAGCCAGACCGGTACTGTATGATGGCAATGAGAAACTGGATGAGGCAGGGGTAAGGGCCTCCCTGCCGAAGGGGGCGGACGTTTCGATTGTGCTCGGAACGCTCTCTGATGAACAGCTCGGGAGACTGGATCTGTGCGTCATGAGTCCGGGCGTGCCGACAGATATACCGCCTGTCCGCCGCATCCGGGAGGCAGGGATCCCGATCTGGGGAGAGATCGAGCTGGCATACCGCTGCTCTGAGGGGACTGTCATGGCCGTCACGGGGACCAACGGAAAAACGACGACGGTCTCGCTTCTCGGGGAAATTATGAAGCACCACCTGGGAAGGCAGCATGTGTACGTGGTCGGCAACATCGGGAATCCCTATACGGATGCCGCGCTCAGGACAGACGCGTCTTCGGTCTGCGTGGCAGAGGTCAGCTCGTTTCAGCTCGAGACGATTGACCGGTTCCACCCGCATATCGCCGCGATAACGAACATCACGCCCGATCATTTAAACCGTCATCACACGATGGAAGAATACATACGGGTGAAGGAGCGGATCGCAGAGAACCAGACACCGGAAGATGTCCTGGTCCTGAATTATGAGGACGATGTCCTGCGCGCATTTGGAGAATCCGTGAAGGACCGTGTGAAGGTCTGGTATTTTTCAAGCAGACGCACGCTTGAGGATGGCATGTATCTGGATGGAGATGTCCTGAAGCTCGCGGACCGAAAGAGCGGCACGACACAGGATGTGATAAACGTTCATGAGCTGAGACTGCTTGGGACGCACAATTACGAAAATGTTGCTGCAGCGTCTCTCTCGGCGCTGGCTGCCGGTGTTCCGCTTCAGGAGATCTATGAAGTCCTGAGAGCCTTCAAGGCGGTTGAGCACCGGATCGAGTTCGTGGAGGAGGTAGGCGGAGTCGCCTATTATAATGATTCCAAGGGAACGAATCCGGATGCCGCGATCCGGGCAGTTCTTGCGATGAACCGGCCGACGATCCTGATTGGCGGCGGCTACGACAAGGGGAGCAGCTACGACGAGTGGATCGAGAGCTTCGGTGGAAAGGTACGCGCGCTTGTTCTGGTCGGACAGACAAAGGAAAAGATTGCCGAATGTGCCAGGAAGCATGGATTTACGGAGGTTTATCTGTGCGATACCTTCCGGGAAACCTTTGACAAGTGTGTGTCACTGGCCAGACCGGGGGATGCTGTGCTGCTGTCGCCCGCCTGCGCCAGCTGGGGAATGTTTCCGAATTATGAGGAGCGCGGCAGAATCTTCAAGGAATATGTCCGCTCCCTTACATGAATTGTAAATGCTACCTGACCGGCAGCGCTTATCTCATGACCGGCGGCAAGGTCCCAGGGGACTTCTGCCTGCTGTGAATAAGACTGCCGGATATCTGATGCCCTCCGCACGGTGTTTCACCGCGGAGGGCATAAAAACAGGCGAGACGGCTGGCATTGTCATACACCGCCAGTCTGTCTGAGCCACCTGGATATGGAGAGAGGTCTGTGAACAGAATTCTTCGTGCAATTGTTATCTTTCTTGCTGTGCTTGCGGCTGCTGCGCTGATCGTGGTGTACGGTTTTCAGATCCGGCATGTGACGGTTGAAGGAAATGACCGCTACAGTGCAGATCAGATCAGCAGTGATCTGACATCTACCAGCCTTCTGAAAAACACCCTCTATTTTGCCTGGAAATACAGAAGTGCCGTCGCGTCCCCGGAGGCGCCGTACCTGACTTCTGTGAAAGCATCGATTCAGTCTCCGACCTCTGTGAAGATCACGGTGGTGGAGAGCAGCCTGATCGGCCGCGTTCAGGTGGATGGAAAGAATGTGTATTTCGATGAAAACGGGATCGTCCAGATGATCACCGACGAGGTGAGAAGCGGGGTTCCGCTTGTCACAGGAGTCGATACCGGGAGCCCGGAACTATATCAGAAACTTCCGGTTACCAATACCTCCACCTTCCGCACAATGCTGAGCATTACGCAGCTTTTGATTCAGTCGGACTTTATTCCGGACAGCGTCAGCTTCGACAGCAGCGGGAACATGACGCTGCGCTACGGGAGCGTGACGGTCAAGCTAGGCCAGGATGAGTATCTGGAGGAGAAGATCGCAAATCTTGTCCAGATCTACCCGAAGATTTCTTCCAGAACCGGGACACTCAACATGGAAGGCTTCACAGGAAAGAATACAAGCATCACATTCAAGGAGACCGGAAAACAGTCTGACGAGACGGAAGGCGGAGATTCCGGAGAGACACTCACAGGCGTCGGAACCGACACAAGTCAGACGGATGCATCAGCAGGTTCTGATCAGGATTCGGGGACAGCTGAGAATGGACAGTCCCAGAATGCGGACAATCAGAATACGAATGGCCAGGGCCAGGACGCGGACAGTCAGGGACAGAACGAAAACAGTCAGAATGAAAACAGCCAGAATGAAAACAGCCAGGACGAAGACAGCAGTCAGAATTCGACAAAGGGTGTGATGGCGTTCGACAGCAATGGCACCCTGCACTACGACGCTCATATCGAGAACGGACAGGTCGTGGATGCTTCCGGAAATCCGATTGCAGGCTGCACGGTTGATGAGAACGGAAACATCAAGGATGCATACTGGAATGTCATTGACCCGGCGACGGGACAGCTTGTCCAGTAAGAAACGAAAAAACTGTAAGGGAGAAACTGCCTGAATCAGGTAAAAAACTTGCAATATCGGGTAAAAGCACTTATATTGAAAGGGATATAGGCGATACACCTATACAGGACCTTCATCAGTCAAGGAGGAGACTTCAGTGTTAGAGATTATGTCGAATGACTCTGAACCGGGAGCAAAGATTATTGTCATCGGGGTCGGCGGAGCCGGCAACAATGCGGTCAACAGGATGGTCGATGATACCATCGCCGGGGTCGAATTCATCGGAGTCAATACAGATAAACAGGCGCTTGCCATGTCAAAGGCACCGAGCGTCATCCAGATCGGAGAGAAGATCACGAAAGGGCTTGGAGCCGGCGCCCGGCCGGAGGTCGGAGAGCAGGCCGCTGAGGAGAGCACCGAGGACATCAAGAATGCTGTCCAGGGGGCAGACATGGTTTTTGTTACCTGCGGGATGGGCGGCGGAACCGGAACAGGAGCTGCACCTGTCATTGCGGGCGTCGCAAAGGAGATGGGCATCCTGACAGTCGGCGTCGTGACGAAGCCGTTCCGATTCGAGGGAAAGGTTCGTATGACCAATGCCCTGAACGGAATTGAAAAGCTGAAGGAGAATGTCGATACGCTCATTGTGATTCCGAACGACAAGCTTCTTGAGGTCGTGGACCGCAGGACGACGATGCCGGAGGCTTTCAGGAAAGCAGATGAAGTGCTCCAGCAGGCGGTATCCGGCATCACGGATCTGATCAACCTTCCGGCGCTGATCAACCTTGACTTCGCGGATGTAAGAACTGTCATGCAGGACAAGGGAATTGCGCACATCGGAATCGGACAGGCAAAGGGTGACGATAAGGCGATTGAGGCAGTCAAGCAGGCAGTTGAAAGCCCGCTGCTTGAGACAACGATTGAAGGCGCGACCAATATTATCATCAATGTGAGCGGGGACATCAGTCTGATGGATGCAAGTGACGCAGCGGGCTATGTACAGGAGCTTGCCGGTGAGAACGCGAACATCATCTTCGGCGCGATGTACGACGACACATATGCTGATGAGTGCAGTATCACGGTCATCGCAACGGGAATTGAGGATCCGAACGAGGAGCAGGGATCTTTGCTCGGGCTTCACAAGGGACTTTCCCAGCCGACAGCGGGAACGGATTTCCGCTACAGGAAGACCGAAAGACCGAAGAGCGGGTTCAGCTTCCAGCGCCCGGCAGCCCAGCCGGCGCCGAAGGCTCCGTCCATTCCGGCACAGAACGCGACGCTGAAGGCACCGACCAGCAAGGTGACGCCTCAGGATATCCAGATTCCGGAATTCTTAAGAAGAAGCTGAAGAATCAAACAGAACGAAGCAGAAGGCCTCCGGCATGAAACCGGAGGCTTTCTTCAAACATACCTGATGGAGGAAACCAGATTGGCCGGGGAATATGAGATCACTGGACACACAAGATTCGGAGGACTGCTCGGGTACCCTGTTGCGCACAGCATTTCACCGCAGATGCACAATTACAGTTTTCGCAGACTTGGAATTGATGCGGTCTACCTCTGCTTCAGTGTCCAGCCGGAGCAGCTTGGGGAAACGGTCCGGACATTCCGGAACCTGGACTGCTTCGGGTTCAACCTGACGATGCCGGACAAGACGGCTGTGCTGGAATATCTCGATGAATTGTCCCCGGCGGCGCGGATGATCGGGGCTGTCAATACGGTTGTCAATGACCATGGAAAGCTGACTGGTTATAATACGGACGGATTCGGATTCATGGAATCGTTGCGAAGGGCGGGTGTTCATGCAGCCGGGCAGGAGATGACACTTCTCGGGGCCGGCGGCGCAGGGAGCGCGATTGCCGTCCAGGCAGCGCTGGACGGGGTAAAAAAACTACACATTGCCAACAGGAAAAGCCGGTCCTTTCGCCATGCGGAGATGCTGGCACAGGTTATCACAGAGAACACAGCCTGCAGGGCGGATGTCGTGGACCTGGAGGATGCACATGCAATCGGAGAGGCAATCGACGCCTCCGGCATTCTTGCGAATGCGACTTCCGTCGGGATGAAGAAGCCGGACCTGCCTGCAGACGCAGAAAACCAGCTGCCGCTTCCAGATACAGGCTGCCTCCACGAAGACCTGGTCGTCGCCGATGTCATATACAATCCCAGACAGACCAGACTTCTCAGGGAAGCGCAGGCAAGAGGCTGCCAGACACTCAACGGAATGTATATGCTGCTGTACCAGGGCGCGGAGGCCTTTCGCCTGTGGACAGGGCAGGACATGCCCGTCTCTGAAGTTCGCCAGAAATATTTTGCCGTATAAGTCCGTCGCTTGTCCGTATGCCAGCGGCGTGCTTGCACGCCAGCTGGCATACGGACAAGCGACACCAGCAGGCATGAGCATGAAGCGGCGCAGCGCGGCGCGGGAATGCGAATGCCTGCGAGCGCTGCGGGAGCAGCAAAGCTGCGAAGCAGCGCGGAGGACTTATACGGCTGGGAAGCGGCGTGCTTGCACGCCAGCTGGCATACGGACAAGCGACACCAGAGGAACTATATTATGATGGAAATGATATCTGAACTGAACAATCTTTCTGAGAGCAGGATCGTGCCGGTACAGGTCCGAAGTCTCACGCTCGGAGACAGCGTGCCGAAGATCTGTGTCCCGGTTGTCGCGTCAGACCCGGAACAGCTGGAGAAGGCATTGACCCGGCTCGAAGGAACCCGGGATTTCTATGATCTTGTTGAGCTCCGGGCGGACATCTGTCCGTTCGATGGGACCCGGGAGCTATCTGAGAGCCTTCGGCGCCTGCGGAAGGCGGTCGGGGACAAGCCGATCCTGTTTACATTCCGGACGAAGGAGGAAGGCGGAAACAGAGAAGTGTCCTTCGACTCATACAGGGAGATGAATCTGTGCGCCGCTCAGGAGGGGGCTGATCTGGTCGATCTTCAGCTTTCAATGATGGAGGGGGACAGGATGAGCCTGCTTTCCGACATCCATGGACGTGGCGCACGCGTGATTGGATCGTTCCATGACTTCCACGGAACGCCCCCGGCGGATGAACTGGTGAAAAAGATGGCGGGGATGCAGATGGCCGGGTTTGACATTACAAAGATTGCTGTTATGCCGAAAGACCGGGAGGATGTGCTCGAGCTTTTGTTCGCCAGCGTCCAGATGCAGGAGGAGTGGGCCGACCGGCCCTTCATCACAATGTCAATGGGAAGCCTTGGAAGCATGACAAGAGTCTGCGGGACTTTCTCGGGAAGCTGCATCACATTCGGGACAATCGGAGGGGAATCTGCACCTGGGCAGCTGAAGGCGGAGGTGCTGAGGACCGTTCTGCCTTCGCTTCTATAAGGAAGATGCGATCTGAATCCTGTCTTCTCAAGGAACCCAGGGAAAACGTCAGTCACCTGACGACAGAAAGAGGACAGCAGGGAAAAAGGGCGACACTCCGGAGAGTTTGTCGCCCTTTTTTTTTCATGCCTGAAAGGTTGTATTTTGCAAATACAAGACCCTTCCCGTACACTTTCACCTGACAGACGGAGTATGCCTGATCAACAGACAGTATTTGGGAGGTAGATGTTTGAGTATCGCGGAGATTCTTCTCGTGGTTGCGGGATTATCAATCAATGTATTCCTGATCTCCCAGAAAGACGGAGCAATGATCCGGCGCATCAGGCCGGGAAGCCTGCTGATGCTCTGCGTCTTTTTCTTTGTGTTTGAAAGCCTGTCGATGCTTGCGGGCTTCAGACTGACAAGGATTACGTTCTTCAGGAATTCTTCATCTACAGATCTGAAGAAGTTCTGTTACTTCTGTGCAGTTGTCCTGTTTCTGATCATCGCCGCCTACATGCTTTTTAAGGCATTTACGGAGCGGGAGATCGACGAACACCTGACGGAGATTTCCATCACGAGAACGATTCTCCAGGCCATCGGGGTCGCAGTGTTCGCATTCATCTGCGGCATCGGGTGGGGCTTTATCGGCCACAATATCTACCTGGCAACCGGTGTTCTGGCGGCAGCGACCGTTATCGCGGTTTTTTCAGGGATCTATATGGGCTACAGGGATGGCTGCAGGTACAGAAAAGGCTTCTTTGCAGTCGGAGGCTCCTGCCTTCTGTTTGTCGGGGTTGAAATCCTTGTGCGGTACTTTTAACGGTCCGCTTTTCGGAACCTGGCACTGCATCAGATGACGGCGCGGTGCTCGTTGTATTTTATTTGGGAGGGGTACAAAATGGCCAGTTTTACACACAAAGCAGCACGGCTTGCATTCAGCAAGGCTCTTGATGTCATGCTTGACAGAGTTTACAAAGACCGTGAGAAGGGACTTACGGATGCGCTGAACGTGATTGAGAAGTTCGCGCCGGATACATTTTCAAAAGAAACCTATGCGATGTTCCGCAAGTTTCTTACCGATCCGAATGAAAAGTGGAACCAGTACCTGAACAAGCTGATCGACGAGCTGGATCCGAATGTTCTGAAGATGACACTGCTCAACCTGGTGTTTGAGGCGATGATCAACGGAACCAAGACCATCCGCGCAAACCGTGAGAAATACGGCTGCAATATCCCGTGGCTGATCCTGATGGATCCGACCTCCGCCTGCAACCTGCACTGCACTGGCTGCTGGGCGGCCGAGTATGGACACAAGCTGAACCTGAGCTTCGAGGACCTGGACCGCATTGTCACGCAGGGCAAGGAGCTTGGCGTATACTTTTACATGTTCACAGGCGGCGAGCCGCTTGTCCGCAAGGCAGACATCCTGAAGCTCTGCAAAAAGCACCATGACTGTGAGTTCCACGCCTACACGAACGGAACTCTGATCGATGATGAGTTTGCGGAGGAGGTCCGCAAGGTCGGAAACCTGAGCTTCTCCATTTCCCTGGAAGGCTTCTCCGAGGTCAATGATCTTCGCCGCGGCGATGGTGTCTTTGCGCGCGTCATGAAGGCGATGGATATTCTGAAGGCGCACGGCTGCTTCTTCGGGACATCGATCTGCTACACAGCAAAGAATCTCGAGACAGTCACATCCGACGAATTCCTGGATATGGAGATTGAGAAGGGCGTCCGTTTCAGCTGGTACTTCCATCTGATGCCGGTTGGCATGAAGGCAGCACCGGACCTGATGCCGAGCCCGGAGCAGCGTGAATACATTTATCACAGAATCCGTGAGATCCGTGCCAACAAGGGCGGCAAGATGATCTACACGATGGATTTCCAGAATGACGGCGAGTTTGTCGGAGGCTGCATTGCCGGCGGAAGAAACTATTTCCACATCAATGCAAATGGAGATGCAGAGCCTTGTGTCTTCATCCACTACTCTGATTCGAACATTCATGAGAAGTCTGTTCTGGAATGCCTGCAGTCCCCGCTGTTCATGCAGTACCGGGCACATCAGCCGTTCAACAAGAACATGCTTCGCCCGTGCCCGATGCTGGAGAACCCGGGTGTGCTGACTCAGATGGTCAATAAATCCGGAGCGCACTCCACGGATCTTCAGGAGCCGGAGAGCGCAGAGCATCTCTGCGGAAAGTGTGTGGACTATGCGAAGGCCTGGAAGCCGGTGGCAGACAAGCTCTGGGCACAGACCGATTACCATCCGCACAAATATGAGAACTGGGCAGGGTTCAGTCAGAAGGATGCTTCCGGAGCTGAAGCGTCCAGAAGGTAAGACGGGATGCAGAACCTGCGGCTTGCATCCATCATTCAAAAGCTTTACACTATCGTTACATATTGGTCAGGTAGATGCCGGAGAGACTCCGCAGGCTGCATGAGGCAGCGAGGGAGAGACGGCGAGGCGGGTGTGCTGCGATCGTGAATATCAGAAGGCGCCTTACGGGATATCCGGAAGGCGCCCTCTGCGTATGTGGCGTGTTCAGACGGAGAGCAGACAAGGTCAGTATCCGATTACAGAGCGGCAGGGAGGTTTTCTGCGATGAAGAGAATGCTGTTTATCTACAATCCGAGATCCGGGAAGGGCGTTGTACGGGATCAGCTGTCCTATATTCTGGAGGAGTTTTCAAGGGATGACTATGAGATTGTCGTGCATCCGACCATTGAACCGAAGGATGCGACACGTATAACGCAGGAGTTCGGGGATGCATTTGACCTGATTGTCTGCAGCGGTGGGGACGGAACGCTGGATGAGGTGGTGACCGGGATGCAGACAGGACGGTTCACGCGTCCGCTTGGCTATATTCCGGCCGGCAGCACAAACGATTATGCACAGAGTCTGGGTATCCCGAAACAGATGAGAAAGGCTGCCCGATCGATTATGAACGGAACGGTTTACCAGTGTGATCTCGGCCGACTTGATGACAGCTATTTTGTCTATGTGGCGGCATTCGGAGCGTTTGTGGAGGTATCCTATGACACCCCGCAGGATATGAAAAATCTGCTCGGCCATGCGGCTTATGTGATCCGCGGCATGCAGAGCCTGAATAACCTGAAGGCGTATCACCTCCGGTACGAGAGCCGGGAAATGTCCGGGGAGGGGGACTTCCTTCTCGGGATGATCACAAACTCCGACTCCGTCGGCGGATTCAAGGGGATCACAGGGCGTGATGTGACACTCAATGACGGGGTCTTTGAGGTGGTCCTGTTTCACTCGCCGGCACTGGCGGTTGAGTACCCTGCCATGATCAACAGCGTCCTGAACAAGACACCGAACAAAAATATCACGTATTTCAAGACATCGAAGCTGGAGATCTGGTTCGACGAACCGGTTTCCTGGACGCGGGACGGGGAGTTCGGAGGGAAACGGAAACACGCAGTAATTGAGAACATTCCCAGGGCGATTCCAATCATCGTCCCCGGGAATGATGACTTGAAGACGGAGGAGTGACCTGTTCCGGATTCGGTTTGAACCAGGTAAAGAACTGTCAAGGCGGCATGCGATGGCATGCCGCCTTTTTTTGAAGACGACCGTTTCCGAAACAACGATAACATTGCGAGAAACGTGATATCCATTATTGAAAATAGACAAAAGATAGAGTATGATAAGGACAAATGTGAAACCAGTACGGACAACATGAGGGCACAAATGCTTAAATATGTACGTACAAATAGGTGGAAAGCGGAAAGGAGATAAGATGCTGTACATCGGAATCGACCTTGGCACGTCGGCTGTCAAGTTGCTGCTGATGAATTCCGGGGGCGAAATTGTCAGGATCGTATCAAAGGAATACGGCCTTTCATTTCCTCACCCGGGATGGTCGGAGCAGAATCCGGAGGACTGGTACACACAGTCCATGGAAGGCGTAAAGGAACTGCTCGAGGGGCAGGATAAGAGTCAGGTGGCGGGCATCAGCTTCGGCGGCCAGATGCACGGACTCGTGATGCTCGATGAGAAAGATCAGGTCATTCGCCCGGCGATCCTGTGGAACGATGGGCGTACGACAAAGGAGACCGACTATCTGAACGAGGTAATCGGCAGAAAGAAGCTCGAGCAGTATACCGCCAACATCGCATTCGCCGGCTTCACAGCACCGAAGATTCTGTGGGTGAAGGAGCATGAGCCGGAGAACTTCGCAAGATGCAGGAAAATCATGCTGCCGAAGGATTACCTGGCTTACCGCCTGACGGGTGTGTTCTCGACAGACTATTCCGATGCATCCGGCATGCTGCTTCTGGATGTGGCGCATAAGTGCTGGTCGGCCGACATGTGCAGAATCTGCGACATTTCAGAGGAGATGCTGCCCCGGCTTTATGAAAGCTATGAGAAGACGGGCTGCGTGAAGAGAGAGGTTGCACAGGAGCTTGGCATTCCGGAAAGCACAGTTGTTGCAGCCGGAGCGGGGGACAATGCCGCCTCCGCTGTCGGGACCGGGACCGTCGGGGAAGGAAAGTGCAACATTTCGCTCGGAACGAGCGGAACACTGTTTATCTCCGCGGATCATTTCGTCAGCATGAACGGACAGAATGCGGTCCATGATTTCGCACATGCGGACGGAAGCTTCCATCTGATGGGCTGCATGCTCTCGGCTGCCTCCTGCAACAAGTGGTGGACGGAGCAGATTCTTCATACGAAGGATTACCCGGCAGAGCAGGCAGAGATTACAGATGACCGACTGGGCGGGAATCACGTCTTCTATCTGCCGTACCTGATGGGCGAGCGTTCCCCGCTGAATGACCCGCTTGCGAGAAGCACCTTCATCGGGATGACCATGGACACCACGCGTGCGGATATGACGCAGGCGATGCTGGAGGGTGTTGCCTTCGGCCTGAGGGATTCCCTCGAGATTGCGAGAAGTCTGGGCATCTCCGTCACGAAGAGCACGATCGTCGGAGGCGGATCGAAGAGCCCGCTCTGGAGAAAGATTGTCGCAAATGTCTGTAATCTGACGCTTGAGATTCCGGAGAGTGTCGAAGGACCGTCCATGGGCGGCGCGATGCTGGCAGCAGTTGCCTGCGGGGAATACCCGGATGTCAGGACGGCATGTGAGAAGATCGTCCGGATCAGCAGGACGGAGGAGCCGGATCCGGAGCTTGTCCGGAAGTACGAGGAAAAGTATCAGCAGTTCAGACAGATTTATCCGGCGCTGAAGGAGTTGTTTCCAAAGCTTCAGTGACGGAAGGCGTGGGAAACGAGACCGCGCGGAAAGGAGTACAGAATGAAAATCTATGAGATCACGGATCCGGAATTCGCAGCCTATGGCAGAATTCTGGGAGGCGTGGATCTGACCGGGATGGTGGAAGCCCTGAAGAAGACGCCGTGTCCGGAGGACGGCACCATCTATGTGCCGGGAGATCCGGAGCTGGAGAAGCTCCCGGAGGCGGCGGAGATCCAGTCAAAGCTGTACGGAGAGCTGCCGGTGCAGATCGGCTACTGCAACGGGCACAATCATAAGCTCAATGCGCTGGAGTATCACAGAAGCTCCGAGCTCAATCTTGGCGCCGACGAGTTTTATCTGATTCTTGGGAAACAGACAGATATCACGCCGGACGGCACCTTCGATACATCTACCTGCAAGGTCTTCCGTGCGCCGGCAGGTGTCCCGGTAGAGGTTTACGCGACGACGCTTCATTATGCGCCGTGCAATAAAAAGAAGGAAGGCTTCCGTGTGCTGGTCGTTCTTCCGAAGGGCACAAACACGGAGCTTTCAGGCACGCACAGCGGCGGGGAAGACGGACATCTGACGGCTGTCAACAAATGGCTGCTGGGACATCCGGAGGGCGGACTGCCGGAAGGAAGTCCGATGGGACTTGTCGGAGAAAATCTGACGGTCGAATAATCAGGTGGAAAGCAGCGCTGCAGGCCGGTATCCGGCTCATGAACAGCTGCAGGTATTCATATCCATACACGTATCTTTTTATCAAGGAGGAACACAAAATGTTATCAAACATTCCGAAGATCAAGGTTGGCATCGTCGCGGTTTCGCGCGACTGCTTCCCGGCACCGCTTGCTGTCAACAGAAGGAAGGCGCTCGTCGAGGCATATGAGAAGAAGTATGACAAGGATGATATCTACGAATGTCCGGTCACCATTGTCGAGAGCGAAATCGATATGGTGAATGCGCTGGAGGATATCAAAAAAGCAGGCTGCAATGCGCTGTGTGTTTTCCTCGGGAACTTCGGACCGGAGATCTCCGAGACCCTTCTCGCAAAGCACTTTGACGGACCGAAGATGTTCTGCGCAGCAGCTGAGGAAAGCCAGAAGGATCTGATGGACGGACGCGGAGATGCATACTGCGGCATGCTGAACGCCAGCTACAATATCGCCCTTCGCAACATCAATGCTTATATCCCGGACTATCCGGTCGGAGACGCAGAGGAATGCGCGGATATGATCCACGACTTCCTTCCGGTTGCAAGGGTCGCATATGGGCTGAGCAACCTGAAGATCATTTCCTTCGGACCGAGACCGTCGAATTTCCTGGCATGCAACGCACCGATCAAGCAGCTCTACAACCTGAATGTCGAGATCGAGGAAGAGTCCGAGCTGGATCTGTTTGAGGCCTATCAGAAGCACCAGGATGACAAGAGAATCCCGGAGACCATCGCGGACATGGCGAAGGAGATGGGATATGCAGAGGGCAAGGAGCCTGCGATGCTGAAGAAGCTGGCGGCTTACGAGCTGACTTTGCTTGACTGGGTCGAGGAGCACAAGGGATACAGAAAGTATGTCGCGCTGACCACCAAGTGCTGGCCGGCTTTCCAGGACATGTTCCAGTTCGTTCCATGCTATGTCAACAGCCGTCTCATGAGAAGGGGCATTCCGGTCTCCTGCGAGGTTGATATCTACGGAACCCTCTCTGAGTACATCGGTCTGTGCATCAGCGGAGATGAGACCACGCTGCTGGATATCAACAATTCCGTTCCGCATGATATGTATGACGAGTCCATCAAGGGCAAGTTCGATTATCAGTTCACCGACACCTTCATGGGCTTCCACTGCGGAAATACCTGCTCCAGCAAGCTGCTCAGCCCGCATCTGTCCTATCAGAGAATTATGGCAAGAACCCATCCGCAGGACTGGTGCGACGGAACGATCGAGGGCGATATCAAGCCGGGCGAAATCACCTTCTACAGACTGCAGTCCACAGCAGACAACAAACTCCGCGCCTATGCGGCTGAGGGTGAAGTCCTTCCGGTTGCAACAAAGAGCTTTGGCAGCATCGGTGTCTTCGCCATCCATGAGATGGGACGTTTCTATCGTTACTGGCTGATCGGAAAGAACTTCCCGCACCATGGTGCAGTGATGTTCGGACATTATGGAAAAGCACTCTATGAGGCACTGAAGTATATCGGTGTGGATCCGGCGGAGATTGGCTACAATCATCCGGCGTCCCTGCCGTATGCTGATGAGAATCCGTTCATACGCAGATGACAAGGTGCCAAACTTGTTTGGAAAAGTGAATATGTGATAGAATAGCGGGTGTGCTTCGAAGGTGTGCATCCGCTATTTTTTACCGCATACAGGCTGCGCAGGAAGAATGTATTTTCAGGGAGGAAAGAGAGATGTCTGTAACACAGAGCAGGTTTGGAACGGACAAGGAGGGCAAGGCACTTTCCCTTTATACGATCAGAAACGGGAATGGAACACTTGTTCAGGTGACAGATCTGGGTGCGACGATTGTGTCCATCCAGTTTCAGGATAAGAATGAAAAGATGCAGGATCTGGTTCTGGGCTATGACAGCCCGGAGGGCTACTACAAGGGCGGCTGTTATTTCGGCGCTTGCATCGGCCGGTCCGGAAACCGGATCGACAAAGCCCGTTTCACGCTGAACGGGCAGACCTGTCAGCTGTCTGTGAATGACAATCAGAATAATCTGCACTCAGGACCGGATGGTTTTGACAAAAGAACCTTCACCTTAACAGGACAGACGGACAGCTCTGTTACACTCGCGGTCGAGGATGCAGATCT